>Ga0181390_1001432_pt1 | contig 10558 bp, 8 predicted proteins | sample 13SPOviralmetaG_FD_130085 | JGI IMG/M metagenome (GOLD analysis project Ga0181390, IMG submission 130085) | Marine viral communities from the oligotrophic San Pedro Time Series (SPOT) site, San Pedro Channel, CA, USA - 13 SPOT_SRF_2010-07-21 | ecosystem: Environmental > Aquatic > Marine > Strait...
AACCTTATATTAAAAGCTGCTAAAGAATTAGGGTTAGAAATCCCTAAAGTATGGACAGAAACTGTAAATGAAAATAACAAAAACCCAGGAGCAACATTAGGCCCAGGCCCTAAAGCAAGTGAAGAAGGAGTAAAAGATAATGCATATGTAAAGCAATTTAAATACAAACTAGTACCTAAAGACAAAAATGGAAATTATGTCCAAAAAGGTAGTGGTTTAGAGGTAAAAAATTTTTAATATGTATAATTATAAGTTAACTGAGCAAGAAGAAGATAAAATAAAAAAATTCCATGAAGAAAGAATCATGGCATTTGATACTTTAGAGTCTCGTTTAGAAAATATAAAAAAATTATTACGTCAAGGTAAAATTGAAACAATAAAACATTACAGAGAAAACCCAAAAAGTTACACTGTATATAAACCAACAGATTTAATTGGCGATTACATAAACGATATTGAAACATTATTAAAATCAGAAGAATGAAAAAAGCAGAAAAGTTATTTAAGGATTTACTAAATGAAAATTTAGGATATGTTGACCTTAAACCAATCAATCAAATAGAAGCTACCCCAAAAACAGATTTCGAAAATAAATTTGCTGCTTTTTTAGCTGAAGAAGCTAAAGTTGAAGAAAAAAAGGTAACTAAAGAAGTTGAAGAAGTAGCTGAAAGTAACTTTGATTATAAAGATGTTAAAAATCTAGATAACCAAATTGGACAAGAAGTACTTAATGGTATCTACTTTGAATCAAAACAAAACCCAGATAAAACTTTAGATGAAGTAAGAGAAATCGTATCTAAAAACTTAGCTAAAGATGGTCAACACTATCTTAAAAATGCTGCTTTCGGAGTTGAAGGTCTAGGTTTAGAAGAAATGAAGTCTGAAGAAGCTACTGGTAAGCATAAAGAAAGTGGCTACTCAGATAAAATTAAAGAAGTTGTAAAAGAGTCTTTAATGGGTAGCATTGTTACCACAGGCAATCCAAATTCTATATCTGCTCAACAAAACGCTGTTGTAAAAGAAGTAACCAGTGATGTTGAAGAAAGCTATGATGAATTTCAACGTGATGATAAAGGTGCTAAGGGTGTAGATAAAAAAGATAAAGGTGAAGAAGATGCTTTTGGTGCTGGAGTTGAAAAAGGAGAAAAAATAGAAAAGAAAAAACTCAAAAAAGAAACACTTGATACTGAATTAGCTGAAATTGATAAACAAGCAAGTATAGTGGCTTTAGAAGCGAAACTAAATAAAATCGACGAAGTTATTGAGGGCAAAGTGTCTCGCCTTAATATGGTCTCTGAAGACGAAAATTTGGCCGATTTAATGGACAAGAAGAAACTTAAATCCATCCAAAAAGAAGTTAAAGTCTTAGAAAAAAGAAAAGCTAAGATGGAGAAAACGTATGAAAAAATGTGTGGTAAAAAATACCAAAAAGAAGAAGTTGTAGATGAAGCCACAGTTAATGGAGTTGAAGTAGAAGAAGTAGAGCTAGAAAATGAATAAATCACTATTAATAGAAACAAACACTTTTAAGATTAATCCTCTTCATTTAACAGAAAATGTTAATAAGAAGACAGGTAACTTAATAGTTGAGGGTGTCTTAGCCACTGCTGAGGTAAAAAATGGTAATGGTCGTTACTATTCAAAAGAACTCTGGCAACGTGAAATGGATAAGTATTCTCAACTTATCGAAGAAAGACGTTCAATGGGAGAACTAGACCACCCTGAATCTTCTGTTATCAATCTCCAAAATGTATCCCATTTAATATCAGAATACTCTTGGGATGGGGATAATGTAATGGGTAAAATAGAAATCTTACCCACACCATCAGGTAATATACTTAAGGAATTAATTAAAGCAGGTGTAACTGTAGGTGTTTCTTCACGTGGTATGGGATCATTAGAACAAAATGGTAACGTAATGGAAGTACAAGATGACTTCGAATTATTATGTTGGGATTTTGTTTCAACACCTTCTAACCCAGGCTCTTATATGCATACCTTAAATGAAGGTAAAGGAGCTGTTACTTATGATTATACTAATATAAACAATATTGTACGAGAAATCCTTTGTTCTAAAGGAAGTTGTTCTATTTCGTAACTTTTATCTAATCTACATATACGTATCATCATAATACACCATCTCTTATATGGTGTGAATAATAAAAACTTTCCTATTACGGTTCCTAATAACCGTATTTCACAAATAAATTTTGCGATTATGTCTAACAACAGAGACTTGCTGAAAGAAGCAATTGCTGACGCTAAAGCTGTAAAAGAAACAGCCATAGCAAACGCTAAAGCTGCTTTAGAAGAAGCATTTACTCCTCATTTAAAATCTATGTTGGCAGCTAAATTGGAAGAAATGGACAATGACGAAGACGTTAAAGAAGAAATCGAAAACGTTGAAGAAGTTGAAGTTTCCGAAGAAGTAGAAGCAGTAGAAGAAAATGAAGAAGTAACTGAAGCTGAAGAAGTAGATGAAGAATTAGAATTAGACGAATTACTTGCAGAACTTAATGAAGAAGAAGAGGTAACAGAATCAGAAGAAATCGACGAAGCTAAAAAAGACGACGACAAAGACGAAGTCAAAGAAGCTAAGGAAGATGATAAAGAAGATGTTAAAGAATCAGAAGAGATTGAAGAATCTGAAGAAATTGAAGAATCTGAAGAAGTAACTGAAGAAGAAGAAGACGACGCTGAAGAAGGCGAAGACGAAGAAGCTGAAGGTGAAATGGAAGAGGAAGAAATTGATTTAGAAGATATGTCTGAAGATGACCTTAAAGGCTTTATTGAAGATGTAATTAAAGATATGGTAGGAGCTGGTGAATTAGAAGCTGGAGAAGAAATGGAAATGGATGACGAAGAGTCAGAAATGGATATGGACATCGAAGTTGAAGATGAAGTAGAACCTATGATGGAAAAAGAAGAGTTAGAGGAAGACGATGCCGTAAGTAAAAAACTTAAAGATGGTGCTTCATTAGATTCAGCTCCTAGAAAAGTAGGTCAATCTACAGTTCAAGAAGATGAAGTTAAAGATGCATTAGCTGAAATTGAGGAGCTTAAAGCTGAACTCAATGAAGTTAACTTACTTAATGCTAAATTACTTTATACTAACAAAATCTTTAAGTCTAAAAACTTATCAGAAGATAAGAAAGTAAAAGTGTTGAAAGCTTTTGATAAAGCTGAAACCGTAAAAGAAGCTAAAGTTATTTTCGAAACCTTAAATGAAGGTGTCGTATCAAAAGCAGAAACTACAGCTAGACCAAAAGGTCAAGCTTCTAAAGTTACTGCTCCTATAACTGAAGCTAAAAAGCCAATCGTTGAAAATGCAGCATTTGCTCGCATGCAACGTTTAGCTGGAATTATTAAAGAAAATTAATTTTAACCCTTATTTAAACTTTTAATCATGAGTTTACAAACTTTATTAGAAAGTGCAAACCCATATCACTCAGTACAAAGCGACGCAGCTCGCCTATCTGAAAAGTGGGAAAAAACAGGCTTGCTAGAAGGTATGAACGGTTCCTCTAAAAACAACATGGGAATTATTCTTGAAAACCAAGCTAAGCAACTTGTAGTAGAAAGCTCCCAAACCGGTGGAGGTACCTCAGGTGGTACTTTTACAGCAGGTGTAGGAGAACAATGGGCTGGCGTAGCTCTTCCGTTAGTACGTAAAGTATTCGGACAGATCGCTGCTCAAGAATTCGTATCAGTACAACCAATGAATCTTCCTTCTGGTCTAGTATTTTATCTAGATTTCCAATATGGAGCTGACAAAGCCCCATTTGCTATTGGTGATTCAATGTATGGTGACGAAGGTGGAAATGCTCCATTTGGTAACACTAACACAGGTGGTCTTTATGGCGCTGGTCGTTTTGGATACTCAATCAACAATACATCTTCAACTTCAACTATTGCCCCAGGTACAGCTACTTGGTCTGATGTTAATTTTGATTCAGATTTTTCAGCTTCTGCTGTTGCTGATTCTTTAGCTACAGTAACAGTTGACTTAGCTGGTAAAAATGCTGATTTAGAAGGTGCTAGAGGATTTACTCTTGTAGGAGATTCTGTAACTGCAGCTCAAAACTACCCACAATTTACATCTGTAAGTGGTACTTCAGTAACCTTCATCATTGATGGAGCTAATGTGAGTACTGATAACGTTTATACTGTAACTTACCAAATCCAACCAGCTGATAACGCTCGTGGTGATTTCGAAGATGGAAACAACACTGCTAACGGTGAAAACACTCCTATTTCAATCCCTGAGATTAACGTACAGATGAAATCATCTGCTATCGTAGCTAAAACTCGTAAGTTGAAAGCTGTATGGACTCCTGAGTTCGCACAAGATCTTAACGCTTACCACGCTCTAGATGCTGAAGCTGAATTGACTTCTATCCTAAGTGAGTATATTTCATTAGAAATTGATCTCGAAATCTTGGATATGTTGATGCAAAACGCATCTGCAGGTACTGAAGTATGGTCTGCTGTTAACAATCGTTCAATCGTAGATAATAGTGCTGATGGTACTATCTCTGACCTAGGTTTCTATAATAGCCAAGGACAGTGGTTCCAAACTCTAGGAACTAAAATCCAAAAATTAAGTAACAAAATTCACCAAAAGACTTTACGTGGTGGAGCAAACTTCTTAGTATGTTCTCCTGCTGTAGGTACTATCTTGGAATCTATTCCTGGATTTGCTGCTGACTCAGATGGTGATACTGCTAAAGCTACTTATGCATTTGGTGTACAAAAAGTAGGTGCCTTAAACAGCCGCCAAAAAGTTTATAAGAACCCATACATGAAAGAAAACCAAATCTTGGTTGGATTCCGTGGTAGCCAGTTCTTAGAAGCAGGTGCTGTATTTGCTCCATACATTCCATTAATCATGACTCCTCTAGTATACGATCCAGATACATTTACTCCACGTAAAGGTCTCTTAACTCGTTACGCTAAGAAGATGGTACGTCCTGAATTTTATGGATTAATTAAAGTAAATGGTTTAGATACTCTATAGTAGATACCTAACATTTCTTTTATAAATTAACCCGGCCTTGTGCCGGGTTTTTTTATTTGAAAATATTTATAATAAAACGTTTATGACTAGTAAACCTCACACAGATGATGTATATCGTCCTAAGAGAATTCCAAAAAACCCAATTAAGTTCAAACTCCAACTTAATGCCGAACAAAAACAAGCAAAACAATCCATTCTTGATAACACAATAACCCTTTTAGGAGGAAGTGCAGGTAGCGGAAAAACATTATTAGCATGTAATGTAGCATTAGATGGATTATTACGAAGACAATATGACAAAATTATAATTACTAGGCCTACTGTATCTAAAGAAGAAATAGGATTCCTACCAGGTGATTTAAGAGAAAAAATGGATCCTTGGGTTCAACCTATCTACCAAAATTTCTTTTCCTTATATGATAAAGTTAAAGTAGAAAAACTTATTGAAGACGGTAAAATAGAAATTGTACCTGTATCATTTATGAGAGGTAGAACGTTTTTAGATTCAATGATAATCGTTGATGAAGCACAAAACGTTACTCATGAACAAATGGAAATGATTACTTCACGTTTAGGATTAAGAAGTAAAATGATGGTATGTGGTGATTCCCATCAAACAGACCTAAAAAAGAAATCAGATTCTGGCTTTAAATTCCTATATTCTGCAGCAACAAAAATTAAAAATTTAGAAGCTATCACATTAACAGCAAACCATAGAAATGAAATTGTTGAGGATTTATTAGATTACTATCAAGAAAAAAAAGAAATTTATTCATCTTTTAGTTTTAGTGGTTCTAATGGGAAATAATATATTTATAACCAACAAAAAAACATTAACCTTAAAAATTTAACAAACCAATGGGATTAGTTTATAGAATAAAAAAAGGATCAGCCCTTTCGTATAGCGAAATGGATGCTAACCTGGCTACCCTATCTAATGCTACAGGATCATCTGTTACAGGATCTTCAATTAGTGGATTTACTCAAACTTTTCAATTAGGGGATGGTACTTCTTATACTAATACCATCACTAGTGCTTCATATGCTTTAGAAGCAGTTTCAGCTTCTTATTCAAGCTATTCATTTGATTCATTTACTGCTACAAGTGCTTCTTACGCCATCTCAGCTTCACACGTTGAGTTTGCAGATGATGCTCAATTGTCAGTAACTGCTTCCTATGCAGTATCAGCTTCACACGTTGAATTTGCAGATGATGCTCAATTATCAGTTACAGCTTCTCATGCTATTTCAGCTTCACATACCGAAACAGCAGATTTAGCTAATGCAGTACCATTTTCTGGTGTTAGTGGAAAACCATCCTTAGTATCAGGCTCAGCTCAAATTGATTTAGGTAGTGCTACTGGAACAGCAGCGTTAGCTACTCAAGCAACAACAGCTACAACAGCTACAACAGCTTTAAGTGTGAGTGGGTCAATTGAAGCAGTATCATTTGATTCAAGTGGATCCTTTCACATATCAGGTTCAGACGTAATCTTTAGTGGATTATCCACTACAGAACCAACTACAACAGGATCTTTATGGCTATCAGGTAGTGGAGCAGGAGCATCTTCTGGTTCAAAATATTTAATGGTATTCACAGGATAGTAATTAATATTAAATCTAAAATTAATTGAAAAGGGGGTATGTAATACTCCCTTTTTCATATTTATTATCAAAACAATCAACTTCCAAATCACAAATTCACTATGGGAATAGTTTATAGACTAAAAAAGGGTAGCAAACTTACTTACTCAGAAATGGATGGTAACTTTTCTACCTTATCCAATGCCACAGGATCATTAATTGAATCAGCATCAGCAGAAGGAAATACTATTACCTTTTCCAAAGGAGATGGTACTACATTTGAGGTAACTACTCTGGCATCAGCATCTGCTGCAGAATCGTTAGTAACAGCATCAACAAATAATAATATTATTACTTTTACAAAAGGAGATGATTCAACTTTTGAGATAGCCGTAGATACAGGTTCAGCAGAAGCATATACTGCATCTTTTGCAGTTAAATCTGGTTCAAACCAATTTTCAGGAGATCAGTTTTTTACTGGCTCATTGATACCTGAAGCTTTAAGTAGTGGAAATGGAATTTGGGATTTAGGATCAGTTACTCATCCTTGGAGGGATTTGTTTTTAACAACTGCTTCTCTTAAATTTATTAAAGATGCTAAAGTAATAGCAGCTATGAATGGGGAAGAAAACGGTATTAGAATTGGTAACATTTTTATTGGTACTGGTTCTATATCAGTAGTAAGTGGAAGTGGAGATAATTTAACAGTAGTAGGAGATGTAGTAAACACAACCACATCAGGAAGTGAAATTATTCCTGTACCTGGGGATTCATTAGTAATTCCAACAGGAAGTGTTTCATCTTCAATTCAAATACACGAATTAGGATTTATTACATCATCTGAAGTAGCAGAATACCTACCAACAGGTAGTATCTCCTCCTCAATCCAACTTCATGGGTTAGGATTTATTACATCATCTGAAGTAGCAGATTATTTACCTACAGGGAGTGTTTCATCCTCAGCTCAATTATTAGAGTTAGGATTTGTATCATCTTCACAAATAACAGATTATTTACCCACAGGAAGTATTTCATCCTCAGCTCAAATAATCTCATCATTACCAACAGGAAGTGTTTCTTCATCAGCTCAAATTATATCTTCCCTACCTGAAGGAAGTGTTTCTTCATCAGCTCAAATTATATCTTCCCTACCAGTAGGTACAGTATCATCATCTGCTCAATTAGATTTAAAATGGACATTAGGAGCAAGTGGAATAAGTGATTACATATTTAATGGGCCAGGATTATCAGGTTCAGCGAATGATCCAGACATTTATTTAACCAGAGGAGAAACATATAGATTTGAAAATACTATGGGAGCTCACCCATTTAGAATTCAATCAACCCCTAATGGATCAACTGGTACACCTTACAATGATGGGGTTACAAATAATGATGTAACTAATGGAACATTAATATGGGAAGTTCAATTTGATGCTCCTGATTCATTATATTACCAATGTACTGCCCATCCTGATATGGGAGGTAGAATCTATCTATCATACCCATCAAATCAACTCCCAGGTGGAATTCTCTCAGGATCACAACAAATCACAGATTTAGGATTTATTTCTTCTACATCAAGTGGATCTGTTGCATTCTCTGGTTCTACTTCATTTGAAGGAGATACTTCATTTACTGGATCTACAACAATGTCAGGTTCATTAACTGTAATAGATGACCAAGGATTTAGAGTAGAGGGTAATACAGTTTTAACTGGTAGTAATCTTTTCCAAGGTGATACTATAATCGAAGGTAATAGTTTTAAAGTTAACGCAACATCGTCCTTTACAGATAATGTTGATATTACTGGTAGTTTAACAGTTACCGAAGGAATTACAGGATCACTTCATGGTACATCTTCTGTATCATTAGATAGTTTATTATTTGATGGTAAAGATTCAGCTACATTTGCAACAACAGGTTCAAATGATTTTAAAGCAAGTCAATATATTAGTGGATCAGTAGTAATTGCTCCATCTACAGACCCAGGAACTAGTAACTTAAACGCTACTTATCTATTTACATCCGCTTCTAACTTTAGTGAAGATGAATGTGATTTCTACTATAGGAATAAAGGTACACTATGGGATCAAGAATGGATTGAATATGGAGTAGGATCAGGACTTATCTATGGTGGTGTTGTAACTTTTAGTGGTACAACTTTATATGTTAGCCCTGGTGGTGGTATAGTAGTAGACTATAATGCAGCTACAGGTTCTGCTAATGCTGTAGTACCTACACAGGTTAAATGGGGTCCAATTACTTCAAGCGCTACATATTTAACTTCATCTCAATACTCACATTTGTATATAGATGAAAATGGAGATCTACAACAACAAATAGAAGACTTTACTACTTTACAATATTTAGAAAAAATCCCATTAGGTACTTTAGGTCACTTAACTAATGCTTATCTTGATGCCTTTGGTGAAGAAAAACAAACAACATATGCTGGACCAGCTCAAGCTAATCAGTTTATTAGAGCATTCGGTCCTTTAAAACAACAAGGATATGATATATCTGCTAGTGGTTCTTCTTTAGGATTTAATACTTCAACAGGTATTACCTTTAAATTAGGGGGATTCTATTCTAAAGATCCCAATAACCCTAGTATCTATGATACCCCATCTTTAGAATCAACTGGTAAAACAGTTAGAGTACATAAATCAGGTAGTGAGTTTGTTGGTGATATTAATGCTGGTAACTTTTATGATACAATTGATCCAACTAAATATGATGATGGAACTGGTACATTAGTTAACATAAGTGGTTCAACAACTACAGTACAAAGAGTATTTGTAGGACCTACTAGTGAAAGATTCTATGTATATTATGGTCAAGAAACTTATGATAGTTTAGCTACTGCCATAAATAAATTAGCTACAGAACAATTTACTGAATCACTTACTACTTCAAAATCATTAACTTTTATTGGTTATTTAGTAGTACAAGCAGATGCAACTGATTTAAGTGATAGTTCTCAAGCCAACCTTATTAATGCTGGTTTATTTAGAAATACAGTTGGTGGATCAGGAGGTGCAACTTCAACTATTAGTAATTTAGGAGAAATTACAGATGTTAATATCAATGCTCCTGCTACAAGACAATACTTAGAATATGATGCAGGTGTTTGGAGAAATAGTACTATCCAATATGATGATATTAATTCATCAGGAGCAGGAATTATTTCTTCCTCCGCTCAATTAGAATCTTTAGGAGTATCAGTACAAAGTGGTAATAGTACAGATTTCACTAGTAATGTTGATGTAGAGGGAAGACTTACAGTATCAGGAAGTCTACATTCAAAAGTAGTTATAAAAGACCCAATTTACTCAATTAATGGGTGGAGGGTTATTATAAACGCAAATGAGGGTAACTTCTTTACTACTAACTTAAATGCGTATAGTCAAGACTTCCAAATTACAGGAGGTTATCCAGGACAAACCATTAATATGAAACTTATAACAAATCAGTATAATACAAGTACTATTAATTGGAGTAGTAACTTTAAATTTGAATCTGGAACTCCATTTGTACCATCTACTACTTTGAGTACAGTAGATATACTTTCTGCGATGACTTTTGATGGTATTGATTGGCATATAACTGGTTTAAAAGACTTCTCTTAATATGAGTTTGTTTACACCAACCGCATATTGGGGGGAAGCATCTACCCCAGTACCTCCAGCTTTTTCTCCTACTAGTATTCCTAACTTAGCAGGTTGGTATGATGCTAGTGATACTACCAGTTATATAAAAAACGGATCAACAGTAACTGGAATTAGCTCACAAGGTAATTATGGTGATGATTTAGGTGTAATAGGTAATAGTAGCCCAGTAACAGGAGTTCAGCAAAATGGTTTAGATTGTTTATATTTTGGGGGTAGTACTGCTTTTCAAAATAGTTACACAGACTCTTTAGTTGATAGTGGTGGTTACCACTTTGGTGTAGGA
>Ga0181390_1001434_pt1 | contig 10552 bp, 22 predicted proteins | sample 13SPOviralmetaG_FD_130085 | JGI IMG/M metagenome (GOLD analysis project Ga0181390, IMG submission 130085) | Marine viral communities from the oligotrophic San Pedro Time Series (SPOT) site, San Pedro Channel, CA, USA - 13 SPOT_SRF_2010-07-21 | ecosystem: Environmental > Aquatic > Marine > Strait...
TCAATAGATATGGAAGATAGAATATTTAGTGGAGATAATATAACTTCTGGTGCTGGAACTAAAACTGTAACATTTACAAATCCCTATAAAACTAGTAGTTATGCTTTAGGAATTACAGGAGAAGATATGGCAACAGGAGATTTCTTCACAGTATCAAATAAAACAATTAATGGCTTTAATATTTTGTTTAAAAATTCAAGTGGAACAAATGTATCAAGAACATTTGATTTTATTGCAAAAGGCTTTTAAAAGGAGTATATAATAATTATGGCACAACACGATTACGACATTGAGAATAGTTCATTCCCTGCTTTTAGAACAAATTTAAATGGTGTTCTTGATGCTATTAATTCATCTAATTCAGGAACTTCAAGACCAAGTTCAGCAGTAGTTGGCACGATTTGGCTAGATTTAACATCATCAGCTACACCAACTCTTAAATATTATGATGGTGCAGATGATATATCTCTTGCAACTTTAAATCACTCAGCAAACACAGTTAATTGGTTAGATAGTACAGTTGTAGCAGATTTAGTAAATGACACCTCTCCACAATTAGGTGGTCAATTAGATGTTAATGGACAATCATTAGGAAGTGGAACTTTAGAACTTTTAAAATTTGTAGAAACAGGAAGTGCAGTAAATGAATTAACAATTACAAATAACTCAACAGGAAATAATCCTATCCTATCTGCAACAGGAGATGATACTAATATTGGTATTGCTCTAACTCCTAAAGGAACAGGAGAAATAGTTATTGGTACAGCAAATCTTAATTATGCTGGAACTGCTGTAACTGCTACAGGTGCTGAATTAAATAAATTAGCTGGTGCTGGAACTTTAAAACAAGCTGGTAAAGAAACTATGTGGATTCCATCTTCAGCAATGTATGGAGCAACAACTAACCCAGCAGACGCACAACAAGTTGAAACAACTGCAACAAGACCTGATATGAAAGTATTAGATTTTGATGCAGGAACAGATGAGTTTGCACAATTTTCAGTAGCTTTTCCAAAATCATGGAACGAAGGAACAATAACTTATCAAGTATATTGGACTCCTGGCTCTACAAATACAGGAAACTGTATTTTTGGATTACAGGGTGTTTCTTGTGGAGATAGTGATACTATTGATGTTTCTTATGGAACAGCAATTAATGTTACTGATGCTGGTATAGGAACAGTTGAAGATCAACAAGTTACAGCAGAAAGTGGTGCTGTAACAATAGCTGGTTCTCCAGCAGTAGATCAACTGACTTACTTTCAATTATTTAGAGATGCTAATGCTGGTGGCGATACATTTAGTGCTGACGCGAGAGTTTTAGGTGTTAAAATATTCTTTACTACTGATGCATCTAATGACGCATAAGGAATTACACTATGAGAGATTTCAAAAATAAACTTACATCAGGTAAAAACACAAAAAATATTAAAAACAGAAAAGGTAAATCATTTGGTTATCAAATCTTAGGATTTGGTGCTGGTGGATCAGCAGGGGGTGGCCCTGTAGATGTAGATTTTTTAGTTATAGCTGGTGGCGGTGGTGGCGGTGCTGGTAGAGGAGGCGGTGCTGGTGCTGGCGGTTATAGAACTTCTTTTCCAGGCGGAACAAAAATTACAATAGACCCAGGTACAAGTTACACAATCACAGTAGGTGCAGGAGGAGCAGGTGCACCAAATCAAGATAATCTTGGAGCAAGTGGCTCTAATTCAGTTTTTTCAACAATAACTTCTGCTGGTGGTGGTAGAGGTGGAGTTGGCCCACCAGCTTCTGCACCAAATATGTTAGGTGCAAATGGTGGATCTGGCGGTGGTAGTGCTGGAAGTGCAGATATAGGTGGAGATAAACCAGGAGGAACAGGAAATACACCTCCTGTTAGTCCACCACAAGGTAATAATGGTGGAAAAGGAGTTAACACAGGGCCTGTAGAGGGTGCAGGTGGAGGTGGAGGTGCTGGAGGAGTTGGATCAGATGGAAGTGGTTCTTCTGGTGGAGCAGGTGGAAATGGTTTAGCAAATAGTATTACAGGATCTTCTGTCACAAGAGGTGGTGGTGGAGGAGGAGGAGGACAAGGCCCAGCTGGATCTGGTGGATCTGGTGGTGGTGGAGATGCAGGGCCAGGAACAAACGCACAAGCTGGAACAGTAAACACAGGCGGTGGTGCAGGTGGCGAATCTGGAGGAGATGGGCCAGGTGGTGCAGGTGGATCTGGTTTAGTTGTAGTTAGGATTCCTTCATCAGCACCAGCAGATTTAGCAGTAGCACCTGGAACTAATAATTTAGCAACCGATAGTCCAAGTGGAGATAAAATAGCAACATTTACTGTATCAGGAACATTAACATTATAGAAAGTAAAAATTATGGCACACTTTGCAGAATTAGATGATAACAACGTAGTATTAAGAGTTGTAGTAGTAGGCAATGATTGTGTATCATCAGACGAAAATATTGATGGAGAAAAGTGGTGTATAAGTTTTTTTAAAGGTGGTATTTGGAAACAAACATCTTACAACAATAATTTTAGAAAACAATTTGCTGGAATAGGTTATACTTATGATTTTACAAAAAATAAATTTATTAGTCCACAACCTTATGCTTCATGGTCATTAGACGATAATGATGATTGGCAAGCACCAATTCCATATCCAACAATTACAACTTATGGAAGTAACGATCCATTAGATAAATATAATATTTTTTGGGATGAAACAAACTTACAATGGAAAGCAAAAGATTATTCAGATCCACAAAATAACTTTAATTGGGATACATCAAGTCTTTCTTGGGTATCTGCATAATTAACTTTACAATTATTATAAAATTACTTAAATTATTTTCATTAAAAAGGTATGAATTTAACAAATTACTATTGGTATTTTCAATCGGTTATTCCATTAAATATTTGTGATGATATTTCTAAATATGGAAAACAATTAAAAGATCAAACAGCTATTACAGGTGGTTATCAAGTTGAAGAACTAAATAAAAAACAAATTAAAAATTTTAAAAAAAAAAGAAATTCAGATATAGTTTGGATGAATGATAGATGGATTTATAACGAAATACAACCTTATATACATCAAGCCAATAAATCTGCTGGTTGGAATTTTAATTGGGATTATTCTGAATCTTGTCAGTTTACAAAATATAAAAAAGGACAATATTATGGTTGGCATTGTGATAGTTGGGATAAACCTTATGATGCTCCACAAAACCCTTATTCACATGGTAAGATTAGAAAATTATCTGTAACTGTAACTTTATCAGACCCTAAAGATTATAAAGGTGGGGAATTAGAATTTGATTTTAGAAACTTAGATCCTGATAAAAAACCAAACATTAGAAAATGTAAAGAAATATTACCCAAAGGATCTTTAGTTGTGTTTCCAAGTTTTGTATGGCATAGAATATGTCCTGTTAAAAGTGGAGAAAGAAACAGTTTAGTAATTTGGAATTTAGGACACCCATTCCAATAAAAAAATATAATAAAGGAGTATTGATTGTCGTTTAAAAAAAATAAATACACAGTATTAAAAAAAGCAATATCAAAAGAATTAGCAGATTTTGTTTATAAATATTTTTTAAATAAAAGAAATGTTGCAAGATTTTTATTCGATCAAAAATATATATCTCCATTTAACCAAGAGTATGGTGTATGGAATGATGAACAAGTGCCTAACACTTATTCTCATTATAGCGATATTGCTATGGAAACTTTGTTACAAGAAATAAAACCTATTATGGAAAAACATATAGGAATTAAATTAAGTCCTACTTATTCATATGCAAGAATATATAAAAAAGGAGATATTTTAAATAGACACAAAGATAGATATTCATGTGAAATATCTACTACATTAAATTTAGGTGGAGATTCTTGGCCAATATATTTAGACCCAACAGGCAAACAAGGACAAGCTGGTATTGAAATAAACCTAGAAGCTGGAGATATGCTTATATATTCTGGTTGCGATCTTGAACATTGGCGAGAAGAATTTAAAGGAAAGAATTGTGGACAAGTATTTTTACATTATAATAAAGATGGTTCTAAAAAAGCTAAAGAAAATTACCTTGATAAAAGACCTTTACTTGGTGTGCCTTCTTGGTTTCAAGGTGTTAAGTTGATAAAAATAAAGAAATAGTTTATATTTATAATGGAAGGAAGATAACCCATCATTTAATAATTAACAAAACAGTTAATCATGCAATTATCAAAACATTTTCAATTACACGAATTTGAGAAGTCATCAACAGCTACAAGATTAGGTATAAAAAATAAAGCTGGATCAGGAGAGATCAAAAACTTAACTGATGTATGCTATGAAATTTTAGAGCCTGTAAGAGCAAAGTTTGATGAAAAACCTGTTATTATTACTTCAGGATTTAGGTCAGAAACATTATGTGAAGCAATAAAAAGTTCTAAAACCAGCCAACATACAAAAGGACAAGCAGTAGATTTTGAAATTGCTGGAGTTAGTAATTTAGAAGTAGCTTTGTGGATAGAAAATAATTGTAATTTTGACCAACTAATATTGGAGTTTTGGAAAGAAGAAGAAGGTGCTAATTCAGGTTGGGTGCATTGTAGTTTTGTTGAAGGTTCAAATAGAAAACAAGTTTTGACTTTTGATGGCAGACAGTTTACCAATGGATTGCCTGAGGCTAAATGGTCTAAAGGTAAATTTGCAAACTAGGAGATAATATGCTTACAAAGAAACAAAAGAAACTACCACCAGCTTTACAAAAAGCTATAATGAAGAAACAAAAGAAAAAGAAGAAAGCGAGAAAATAACATGGCTTATGGATATAGTATGAAACCTAAGAAGAAAAAAAAGAAAAAGAAAAAGAATAAGAAGAAGTAAATGGTTAAAGTAGCATCAATCACAGGAATCATTAAAGGTTTAAAACCTAGACAGCAAAAGACTATGAAAAGTCATGCTCGTCATCACTCATTAAAGCATATGCGATCTATGGCTAATGCTATGAAAAAAGGTGCTACTTTTTCTTCTGCACATACCAAAGCTATGAGGAGTGTAGGAAAATGAAACGAAGAAAAGTACCTAAAGATAAAAAGCTTAAAATTCCTAAAAAATATTTATCAGGTCTTAAAGGTGGTAAAAGATCAGCTAGAGCAAATCTTATTAAGGCTATGGCTAGTGCTTACAAATCAGGTGCAAGAATCCCAAAATCAATGTTCAAAGCAAGAGTAAGATAATGGCTGTTAGAAGAAAACCATTATCTCCAAGAGTTATTGCAACACTTAGAGCAAAAGCTAAAACTAGAAAAAACATTACATTAGGCACATTAAAAAAAGTATATCGGAGAGGTCAGGGTGCTTTTCTATCTTCAGGGTCAAGACCAAAAGTATCTATGGCTGGATGGAGTATGGCTCGTGTAAATTCCTATTTGAGAGGAAGTAGAAAACATGATACAGACTTACGAAGAAAGAAAAAGAAATGAAAACTAATAAAGAAAAATTTGTAGAGATAGATGGTAAAATTAAATTAGTAAATCAAAAGATTGATCTAATAATTAAAAATCATCTTCATCACATGAAGCAAGACATAGACAGAATTTTATATGGTCTAGGTGCTGTTGGTCTTTTAGTTTTAGGTCAGTTACTTTACATACTCACTAAATAGTTGTATTAATGACTTATGATCTATAAGTCAGTTTTGATAATAAGCGATACTCATATTCCATACCATGTTCCTGAATTAATGGACTTTCTAAAACTTTTAAAAAAAAAATATAAACCTGATAGAGTCATCCACATTGGAGACGAAGTAGATAAACACGCAATGTCTTTTCACGATAGCGACCCTGATCTTCCTAGTGCCGGAGACGAACTTAAATTATCTTTACCTATTGTAAAAGAATTAGAAAAATTATTTCCTAAAATGGATTTGTTAGACTCTAATCATGGTAGCTTAGTATTTAGACGAGCATTTAAACATGGCATCCCAAAAGCATATATAAAAAAATACAATGATTTTTTAGAAGTAAATAAAGGCTGGGTTTGGCATGATGATTTAACAATAGATACACCACTTGGTAAAGTTTATTTCTGTCATGGTAAAACAGCAGATGTTTTAAAATTAGCACAATCAATGGGAATGTCATGTGTTCAAGGTCATTATCATAGCTTAATGGGTGTAAGATACTATGGAAACAGTTTAGGCCTTTATTTTGGACTTCAAGTAGGGTGCATGATAGATAATAAGAGTTTAGCCTTTAGATATAATAAATTACAGAAAGCTAGGCCAATAATAGGGTGTTCGGTCATTTATAATGGATTACCTATAATTGAGCCTTTTATTAAAGATAAGACAGGAAAATGGGTCGGAAAGCTACTTTAAAGCCACAGAGAAGCACAGAGAGGGCTACTCAAAGGCAAATAGGTGGTAAGCACTACAAAAGATTTAAGATACAGCCTATTGAATTTATAGTAGCAAACAAGCTTGATTTCATACAAGGCAATATAATCAAATACTGCCTGAGAGATAAGTCAGGAGAAAACCCTGATGAGAAATGGAATAAGATAATTCATTACTGCGAACTAGCAAAAGAGTTGAAAAATAAAAAATAAGGAATATTAGGAATGAATGAAATTCACTTATTTAATTTATTCTATTCTTCTGATATATTGGACAACATTATTAATGCTAACAAGTAATACTTATTTATAATATGTGGCTAGGACTTTTAAAATTCGGATTTAAAACAGGTGCAGAAATCTATAAAAATAAAAAAGAAACAAAGATATTAGAATCTGTTGCAGAAAAAAAACAAATGCAGAGGGTTATTGATGGGGAGATCGAAATGGTTAAAACTATCAAAGAACATCAATCAAATGATTTAAAAGATGAGATCGTACTTTGTCTTATTTCAATCCCTCTGTTGGTCGCTGGTTGGGGGGTCTTTTCAAATGACCCAGAAATTATTGCAAAGCTAGATGCCTTCTTTGATCAAATAGATAGATTTCCTTTATGGCTACAAGGATTAATTATTGGTGGTTATTCTAGTGTGCTTGGCATTAAAGGTGTTTCAGCATTTAAGAAAAAGTAGTAATATGTCTAATGGACATAGATGCAGTAATTATAGAAGTAGAGTTTCAGTTAGAATCTGATTACCAACCCTTTGGGCACTTTGTTTGTTTGAGATTTGTAGATTTATTGCCAAATAGAAATAAATTAAATTCTATAATAAAAGATATGTCAATATACCCTGATGTAAGAATTGTTGATTATAATTATATTGTAAAACGAATAGATGAAACAACAGACATGACAGGATTAGAGATTACAAAACATTAAAGCGACCCATACCCTCTCGGTTATGGGTCTATCTTTAAGGGAGCATATGATACTTAAAGAATTTTATCCCTCTTGCTTTCCAACAAGAGCCAAATCTCTTTTTATTTCAGTTTGTCTTACTGATAAATAACGATCTAAATTTTGATAATGAAACTTAGCTTTGATTAGCTGTTCTTCAGCTTCAGCATATTGTTTTACAATTTCTTTATACTCAGAGTCAGTTCTAGCTTTATGTTCAGCTTCAATAACAGTTTTAGTATCAAGCTTATATTTAAGAAAACATTTAGAATAAGTTGCTTTTCTACCCTCGTCTAAAATAATTACTTTCTTATGCCACTCAGACCAAGAGTTAGATGCTTCTTCTAATTTCTTATAAGCTTCTCTACTGTTTAAATTTAAGGTTTCCACTTAGACTCCTTTTGTAAAATATATTTTAAAGATGATGTTGTTGGGTCAAATTCAATTTTAGAACATCCAACTAATATTATAAAAACAATTATTGATATTACAGTTATAACAACTGTATAAATTAAATTTGTATATTTACGATGTATTGGGTGTCCAAATATAATCATGGATATTGTAACATTTCTTTAGCTTCTTCTTTTAAATTATTTATTTCTAATCTTAATTTACCATTTAGTTTTTGATGTTGTTCGTCTAAATTTTTAAGTCTTTTAACTTCTTCATATAAAGCTGTTTGTTTAGATTGATAAACTGTGATCTCAGCTTCTTTACTATCAATAATATTTTTTAAATTAACAACAACATCATTAAGAGCATGAGTTTCTTTTTCTTTAATTTCTATTTGTTTGGTAAGGTCTAAATTCCCTCTATCATCTTTTGTCATAAAGTTTCCTTTAAAGGTGTTGGGCAGTAGAGAGAGATAAACCACCCAACACATAACCTAAAAGTATTTGTTATGAAAAAAATATACTTTAACTGCTTACGCATTAATATCTCTCTAACATAAAATTTATAAAAAACATAACGAATCATTTGTATCTGATTTGTTTTGATTTTAAAAACATTAAATATTCTCTTATAAATTGTATTAGATGTTAAATAAGCTATGTTTTAAGCCGTTAAATAAAGGGTTGTAATTCAACCCAAAGTATGAACATAATAGGGAATATGAAAAGAACTTATACTTACAACGATTTAAAAGACAGAATCGAAAAAGATTACGAAACTTTTAATTTCATTATTGAAAGCAAACATATCTTTAATCAAGAGTTTATTGGTTTTAAAAAGTTCTTTAAAAATCTTTTAAAAAAACAAAGTAAAAAGAAAAATGATTGGTATGACCCAAACAGACCTGACTCTGAATTGTGCAGTAAAAAGTTTGATATTTTATACCCATATTTTGAAAGTGTAATTACTGAATATAGAATTTACTTAAACAAAGAAACTGTTGCTGATTTAAGTATGGCTCAACTATACAAAGACTTTCCAAATCTAAAAGCAGACTATGATTTACTTTTATCTTTAAAAGATAAAGTTAGATCAGGTAAGAGACCAAAAGATTTAGAAAAAGATTACGAAGCTGAAAGATTAAAGAAAGCACAATTAGAAGATAAAGCTACTTGTGGTATTTGCCATGACTATTGGGAACAAGTTGATATGAATGGTCAAAAAAATATTATTGCAGATCATGGTTTCTTTCTTGGTTTTGGTCAAAGAAACAATGTTTGTTTTGGTGCTAGATTTCATGCTTGGGAAAAATCTCCTGAGTCTAAAATAGAATATGTAAAACAAATATTAAAACCATTATTAAAATCTGTTTTAGAAGAAAAGCCTGAAGCTTCTATTGTTGAAAAAGTAATTAACAGAATTATTGATTATAAAAAAGCACATGAAGAATACAGAAATTTACCAAATGAAATGATAGGTAAATATAGACGACAAGTAAGAGACTCAGGTAAATACTTTGCAAGATTTGTTAGAGATGAAACTTGCCCTGAAGATATTAAAAAAGTTCATGCAATAGTAGAAAGAATGTCAAGACCATCTATTATGTTTTCAGGACAACAAGTAGGAACAGATTTACCATTAGATACAAGTAAAATAACTTTAGAGTTATTAGTAAAAATTTGGTCTAATTACAAAGACCAAATACAAGCTGATATTGACAGATTCCAAACAGCTATAAAAAATTGGAAGCTACAACCAACACCAAAGGAGAGAGCAAATGTCTAAAGAAAGAATAAAAGTAATAAATAAAATTGATGTTCAATATAGAGATTTAGAAGATTTTGACGATCAATTTAAAGTTATGGTTTATGTTTTAAATTGTTTAACTGACAAACAACTTAAAAAAACAAATCAATTAATAAAATATGTAAAAAAGGAGAGAAAAAATGCCAAAATTAATATTATCAATTAACACTAGAAATAAGTCATTTAATTTGCTAAAAGAATTAAATAAAGATTTTGGGGTGGTATTTCATCCCAAAACACCTGTGATAGAGGTGGAAAACTTTGTAAAGGAGAAGCTAAATGCAAAAGCAAATAGTGAAGCTTCAAGCAAAGTACGACAAGCAAGTAATGAGAGAACAAGACTTGTTGGAAAAGCTAAAGAAACTGAGGCTTCAAAGAAAAACAGTTGCTTGGAAGATGCACCAAATAAAATATCATCCAGCGACTTTATAAAGAGAGAGGATAGATAGTTATGAAAAATGCACTTTTAGTAGCGATACTTGTCTGCTTTTTAAATGCGTGTTCTACATACAAGCCTGTTATTGATACAGTTGGTAGATCAGGAACATTTAATGAGTCAAAAGCAGAAAGAATTTCTGACGATATAATTCTTTGTCAGGAATTAGCAAAAACAAACACTACATTTCTTGGTAATATAAATCATTGGATTCTTAGCCCAAAAGCTGAGACTCAATACGAGCATATTGTTAAGACTTGTATCAACAATAGGGGTCATAGCCTTTTAAAATAGGAGAGAGAGAATGGCAAAACTAACAACAAAAATTAAGAAACTAAGCTTTCAATGTGCAAGATGTTTTAAGAAAGATGCAGATAAGTTAGCTTGGTTTTTTTCATCAAATTCTTTATGGGCAGATAGTCTATTATGTAGAGTCTGCTTTAAAGAAGCTTTTAGTACAATAACAACAAGTGAGAGAAAGGAATGGGCTTTTTATGATAATAAAAAACCAAGAACAGATAAGTGAACTAACATATCTTATTCCACCTGTACTCAATATGTTTGGAGTATCGGAAGATCAAAA
>Ga0181390_1001443_pt1 | contig 10507 bp, 15 predicted proteins | sample 13SPOviralmetaG_FD_130085 | JGI IMG/M metagenome (GOLD analysis project Ga0181390, IMG submission 130085) | Marine viral communities from the oligotrophic San Pedro Time Series (SPOT) site, San Pedro Channel, CA, USA - 13 SPOT_SRF_2010-07-21 | ecosystem: Environmental > Aquatic > Marine > Strait...
GTATGGAAAATCTAATTTCTTCTCAATCTCACCAGCATAAAACGATACGAACTCTACTGGGGTGTGTTCTTCTAGATAATCATCTTCAAAAGAGTGGTATTGATACTCATAACCAGTCATCCACGCTGTGAGATATTGTTGTCGAATCTCTGGAATATCATAAGTCTCACGATATTGTTTTATCTCTAGTTTGTAAAAACTTCTATTCATAATGTGGTCGATCCATTTATTATGACGAAATTCGTGAAATTGTTTAGATAATCCTACTACGTGATTGTAGATATCAAGATTATACATTGTGGCGTCAAATGTATCTGCTAGAAATATATAAGTGTTACTATCGTTTTCTATTTTTATCGTTTTATCAACTGATAAATCATTTAGAATGTTTTTGTTTAAATCTTTATTAACAAGACGATTCCAGAACTTATAACATAATTTCATTTTAGATTGTTTCTGTTCTATATACCGAAAAAACTCTGTATTAAAGGACATCTGTTTTGCTGTGAGACAGAACGTACATACACCATTATCTTTTACTTCACATTCAGGAAATACCCATTTGCTTTGAGTTTTAATAACTTGATAAAATTTATTCTTTTTGTGGATATGGATTTCAGGCATTTTAAATAAATATATGTATTGTCTTTAAACTTCAATTTATTAAATAAAGTGAGTAGTTAATCTATTTAAAAAATTATGTATATATATACTAGATGGAACCAGTCGTAGAACCTGTTAAAAAAACAAGAAAACCACGCAAAAAAAAAGTTAAACTAACACTTTTAACTCTGGAAGATTTACCAGAAATTTTAAAAGAATCAAATAAAAAATACGATGGAACATACAAAAGAATTGCTGGTCGTGTAGGTTACGTCGCCCCCACGTGGAGAATGGAAATGCATGATGGTAAAAATTGTATTATTCACGAAGATGATCCACGTTACTAATTATTATATAAAGAGTTTAGTTTATATAATAATATGGACGAATTAACAGAATGTATATTGAAAGCAGATAAAGATGAGACTAAGTTTTCAATATTATTACTATCTAGATTACCTGATAATTTTAGAATAAAACGTACGTATGACGAACATACAGTTGATTATTTTATTTATAAAAATGAAAAACTTTTGTGTTATTTAGAGTTAAAGACACGATATAATGCAGAATTATATGTACGAACAAAGCAGTCGCTGATGATTGGAGCAACTAAAATTGATAATATTGATAGAATGTTTAAAAAAACAATACTTGTTTGGTTTTGTGAAAAAACAAAAAATTATTATTTTTCACACTATCTGGAATACTTTAAAGACTTACCTAAATATAAACTACAACACTGGTCTGTAGACAGAGAAGATATGGTTAGATATATTCCAATTTCTAATGATAATGTAGGATTTGAAAACTTAATCCATGAAATCATTAACTATGAGTGATTGGCGTCAGAGTATAATCTTTACCATAAACGTATCCCATATCAGTCATTTTTTGGATTAGAGCAGAACGATCTTTCACAAGAACAGTCATTATCTATATAACAATAGAAAAAAATCTCTAAATACTTTACGCAAGTCTTCTATTTAAAGAATACTGCTATTGTATATATATATATGAATACTTATGATGAATTGATGAAATTAACACGCCCTGTGCTACTTGCTATGTGTAAAGATTTACGTTTGGTAAATTACTCAAGTGATAAAAAAGTAACTTTAGTAGAAAAAATTATGGAAAAGAAAAATACAAAAATTATAATTGATGAAGAAGTGGTACACGATACAACCGAAGAACAAAAACCGTCTAAAAAGCGTAAACCTGATATGTTTAATGTTTAATTGCTTTATGCTATTGTTGTGATTATTTTTTTACCGTGTGGATATTTCGCAGACGGTAATAAAAATGTAGTAAAATTACTTGAACCTGTTTCATAAAACACAGGTATTTGAGATTTTTTTTCTTTCGGTTTTTTCGCACCTAGTGCATTGAGTAGTTCTGCTTTTTTCATTGTAGAAAATCTTTTGATCTTCAATCTTTTTGCTTCTGCTTTCAGTTCTGAGACTTTCATTTTATCCATATATAATTGCAATTTGATAATAATATATATGGATAGTTTCTTCCTATACTCTGTCTTTTAGTCTGTACTCAGACAGTAAAACTTCAATGGTTGTACCACGTGAAAACGATATATCACGCAGTTTTTTCTCATTCTTATTTAAATCTATATCTGATACAACAATCTTACAAATATCAGACTCGCTTAGTCCTTTATATGTGTGTTTAATGATTTTTTTATATAGGTCATCGCTATTCTGTAGTAGACGATCATTTCCATCTTCAATAAAATTATTACATGCTTTAAAAAATTTCTTGTTTAAAATTGTAATCTTTTTCACACCATAACTTTTAAATGTTTTATAATCATTTCTTATCCATACGCAGTCATTTTTCCGCATTAGAATAAAATTATCTTTTTCATTATTGTCTTTCTTATCAGTAATAAAAAATACATTTACATCCATATTACGACATGCATAGGTAGAGAGTAAATAGCAGATTAGATACGATTTCCATTGTTTCTCTCTGTATAGGTATTTGTTATAGTCAATCAGTTCTTTATATGATGGTAATGTTTCTTTACTCATCTTTCTTTCAATAGTATCTTTTTTCTTTGTTTCAAAGAGAGATTTTTGTAACTTTTTTATTTTATCAGTAGATCTTCCATTTGCTTCAACAATATTAATAAATACTGCTAAAATGGTAAGAACTGTATTATTAGATACATCTAAATGTGTAATATCTTTTGCTATTAGTTCAGTATCTCCGATTTTAAATTTACCATTATGTTCGAATTGTTTTAAATGGTTGTTGTAGAGAGATCTATAAGTTTTTAACGTCTTTGGTTTCGCCGTGGATGACGAAAAAAATAGTTCAGCATCCATATACATAAATATATATATTGTCTTTATATATTTTAATAGTTAAATATAACTAATCTTCTTCATCATCATCTTCTTCTTCTACTTTATCAGGAATACGAATAATAGCATACATCTCTTCATCTGTAAATGATTTTTCTGCTTCATAACCATCATAATGTATAGGAAATCTCATTAGAATAGTCCATTCTCCAGTATCAATAGGAGTCATTCTAAATGGATTTTTATTATTTAATCCATAACATCGCTTTCTTAAATACAACGCTGTAGGGTTTTCTCCAGTTTTACAATTTCGTAATGCTACAGGAGCAACATCTGTTGGTCTGTAACGAAATTTATAATTTAGAACATCTACACCGAATTGGATTGCTTCTTCTTGTGTAGGAAATATTTTTACGTGTGGATTGTAAGTACGAAGTCGTCTACCACATTCGTAATTTTTAACATCACAATGTTTTGGAGTTAATAACTCTGGATTTTGCAGATGTGTATTAATACTTAATTCTTCTAATTCTAACATTTCTTTGTGTGTTGTTTCAGGACATATGATTAATGATACATCTACATATTCTTCATCACCTGTAAAACGTCCGCTAAATTGTCGTTTTGTGGATGATTTACCATTACTAGACATAATCATAAAGTGTAATTTTGAACCAGTAGATACAAATGTAACACCACGTTGGATTTTTATATTACCTGTAATAACGAATGATTTATCTGAATACATAGAATATAATTTTGCTAATATTTCATACATTTGTACTTTCTTTTTTTTAAATAGTTTTTCTTTTATTTTTGTAAAACTAACACACTTTCCATCAGGACAAGCATCAGTAGATGGAAAATGTATTGTACCACCACGAACGTCTGAGTTCAATACAATAACAATAAAATTTATATTTAAAAACAGGTTTTTGATATCATTATGAGTTGTTTTTTCACGTCCACCTAATACAATTCCACACACTCGTTTCGTAGTAAATAGTTCAGGTTTCGTTTCAAGAACGTGTTGAGTATATTGAACTTCATCCATCTTCGCATCACATTGTTTATCTTCATCAAAATAAGTATCATCAATAAAACAAGTATCGTGATGAGAAAGACGTCTGTATCCATCTACATCTTTTTTTCTTTCTTCATCCGTATATTCTGTTAATTCACAGTAAAGATTTTTAATACAAAATTCTAATATTCCTAGTGATTTTTCAAATGCTCTCATCGTCTCATAATACATAGTTGCTGTAATTAAAACAATAGACATTATCTTAGGAAAATAGTCTCGTAGTGAATGTATCATTTTACAAGTATGACGTGTATTCGTATCTACTTCATCAAAATACAACCTAAATGTAATACCACCTATACGAGTATTTACATTTTCTGTTACATACTCCATATATGTCTTTAGTTGTTTACATTGAGTGTGATTATTACATATAATGATAACATTAGGTATATCTGTGTGCTTTCTTGCTGTTGTATATTGTAACATTAGTTTATCAAATGTAATTGAACCTGATATTTTTTTATTACTACTAATGGTTTTTGGATTGAAATATTTATTACACGCACGAATAAAGAATTGTTCTACTTCTTCTAAATTATTATTTGTAACTACCACGTGTATTTCATTATCTTTTTGATTTTGGTTCATAAATTCGAATATCGCATTCGTTTTAGACATTCCCTTGCCCTGTGTTGTATTCATCGCACCATAAATATCAGGAAATATTAATTGTGGAGTGTCGTCGTCAGGTTTGATATATATCGCCATTTTATAAATATAGTAAAAAAATATATCTATATCAATTTTTAGTTTAACTAAAAGTATCTAATAAATTTTTCATCACAATAATATACAATTCTGTATGTATTTTTTTGTGTTTTTGATAATCTATTTTGGTATCTAACATCGTCTTGTGTTTTAAATAATAATCTTGATTGTATTTTCTCTGCTCTTCTGGAGTTTTTGATTTAATTTTTACTACTCCATTTTTATATTTTTCTTTTGATTTATCACTACACGTATTACATGATTTCCATAACCGAGTATTTCTCCAGAATGCATCTTCAGATTGATACGTATTACAAGTGGTACATCTTGTTCCAATTCCAGTCTTTTCTTGTTTATATTTACCGAGTTTTGGACGAAGTTTTTTCTTTACTTTTTCTGGTTTTTCTTCTACTATTCTACATCCCATCTCTTCCATAAGAATAAGTGTCGCCATCTGTTTACATTTATCAGTACTTTGATGACGTCTTACATCACGTGTAAAATATGATATTGATGTTCCACATTTTTCACAAGTCACACGTGGATGTTTAAACGGTTGTCCTTTTGGTTGTGGCATTTTTAATTCTAATTTTGTAAAGTATCTACTTCAATTTTATTTAACTATCCATTTCAATTTTTTTTTAATTGCATGTATCAAAATAAAAAATAATTGTATATATATATTTATTTATGATTTAGCATTCTCCGCCCCACGAACACGTGTCTTCGTCTTCTTTTTCAAAGAAGTGTTGAATTTGTTTTAGCATACACAAGTCAGCAAGAATTACGTCGTGTTCGTTAAGAGTTGTTTCGTATTCTTCTTTTACCCATTTAAGAGTATAAGCGTAGTCGTTGTCTTCGTCGAATGTAATGGATTCAATATATTTGTTAAACAATTCTTCGTGTTCTTGGATAAATGGAAGTCCTTGATCTTCAAATACATCCCTATCGTATAACCAGTTACCATTCTGTTCGTCTTCTTGAAAGCATTCTGTTATGCTGTCGTCATCCCATTCGTCACGAACTTCTTTGATATGGTCTTCGTATGATTCATAACAATCTTCACAATAGTCTTGTCCTGATGCTTCTCCATCACAGCAGGAGCAACAACACACTTTAAACATATATTCAGGTTGTCCTTGAACTGCTCCATAGTTTACCATCGCATCGCTGGACTGAGTACCAACCCAGAACTTTCCGTGAATATTTCCGTGATACCAGCGTCCCATAGTTGTTTGAATAGTTGTAGTAGTTTTACTTCAATTTTTTCTTTTTGTTGGTTGTGGACTTATTAAATTGAAAACAATCCATTTCAATTTTTTTTAAAACAGCACTAAATTGAACGATCATTGAAAAATATTTTTCATAATTTAAAAAATTGATCTATAGTATATATGTCTATCTATACATCAATGGATAAATTTAGTATGGTTCAACTTCGTAATGAACTTGTTCGTCGTGAAGCAAGAGAACGTGATACTAAATCAGGAAAGACATATTATTTACCTGACGATGTATGGAAAGAAATATTATCGTATAAACGTAAACCTATTAGTCATCATATTGAAAATTTATCTTTATCATTTTTAAAAATTATGTGTACGAATGTATGTAAAACTGTAATCAATCCTGTATCAGAATGTACTAGTTCATACTCATTAGAAATGAGAAAAAATGTGTTGTATCGTGATATAATGAAATATCACCATAATGTTAGATGTATAGATGTATCCATAAAAAATGCATTACATGCAGAATCTGATGGCGTTTTAAAAGTAGGAGATGTATTTATAAAATCATATGTAGGAGATTGGAGATATCACGATTTACCTGAACCATATAATTTATATTGGATTTGTGAAGTTACAAAAGTAAATAAAGTTTCGTACAACGTAACGAGAGCAATCTCTACTTTACAATATCACTGGGTAGAAGAATTAAACGACGATAATAAGTTTTATGATGATGGTGGAGTGTTAATGAATCAACGTGGATGGAAAGAATATCGTACATTAGATAATAATAGATTTCCACATAATTATAAAAAAACAAATTATTACGATTTGACGTATGACGAAGAAAGAAATCCAGAAAATAACCATCATATAATTAGAGCATTTACACCAATCTAAATAAATGTAGGTTCAGATGCTTCTCCTATACCGACAAAATCTTGTTCTTCTTCTTCTTCTAATACTGATTCTTTTGAATCTCTCGAACGTCTAAATGCTTCTTCTAATTTCTGTTGTCCTATTTTTGCTTTAAGTCTTGATTGACTTTTATTTAATTTTATTGTTTTTTTAGGAGATACGAGTGAACGTCCTGTTCCAGAAAATGCTTTTTGTGCTTTTTCTAAAAATTCTTCACGTTCTTCAATAGTAGTAGTTAAAGTAGATCCCATGGGTTTTATGGATTGAAAACCACCTGTTGGGTTAAACGTTGCAAAATTTCCCTGAACTTCAAATTGTGCTTGTCTTTGTGGTTGAAGTGTTGGAGTTTCTTTTGGAACAGACACTACTGCAAATCCACGTTCTGATGCTCGTTTGTCTGCTGTTCGTAATAGTTCTCCGCGTGGAACACCAGCATCACTTCGTTTTTTTCTTTCTTTCTTTATTTTACCTGTCGCAATATCTGCTGTTCGTTGTCTTTCCGCATCTAATTCTCGTTGTCTTGCCACATCTAATCGTTGTCTTGATTGTCTTTCCGAATCTAAAGTCTTATCTAATATTGCCATGCTTTTAAATACATCACCAAAGGTAATAGGTTTATCTTCATTTGATTTCACTTTTTCTTTTAGGTCTCTTGCTTTCACTTTATCTTTACGTTCTCTTGATTCAACTCCACCGATTAAACTCTCCACTGAACGAGCAACTTCCATTTGATCTTGAATTTCTTGTTTTCTTTTTGCTTCTTCTACAAGTTTCTTTTCAACATCTTCAACAAATGATTTTTCTCTTTCTCTTTGATCTTTAATCGTTTGTTTTTGATCTTTAATAAGTTTTTCTCTTGCTAATTTATTCATAACATCAGTAGAGTCTCGTATCTTTCGGTCAGTTTCTTCAGCATCATCTAATGATTGACTTGCTAACGCTATCATATAATCACTAGACGCTCTTATCTGAGATTGTGATAGACGTTCTTGACTTTCACGTGTTGATCTTTCTCTAAATTCTATTTCTTTACTCATCGCTTCCTGATGTTTTTGAACCGCTTCCTGATGTTTACGTAATAGGTCTGCATGACGTTGACTATGTTTTTTTTCTTGTACTACAACTGGTTTTTCTTTTTCAAATGGTTTTTGTAATGCTACAACTGGAGTTGGTATAAAATCTTGTTCTCTACGCATTTCTACTTTACCTAACATATCTTCCATTACTCTTCCAACTTCACGTTCGGTCTGTGGGTCTTGTGTTGGTTCAGTTTGAGAACCACCATCAGATACCATTTGACGTTCTGTTTGAGAACCACTATCAACTTCTTCAGAAAATCTTGCTGGAGTAGAAAAGTCAGTTTGCATTCCACCATCAGATACCATTTGACGTTCTGTTTGTACTCCTGTTTCTTGAAGTCCTTCTTGTAACGCCACTTCTCTTTGTCCTAACAAATTACCTGTATTATGTGATGGATTTACTTGTCTAGAACGTTGTGTTGCTAATACTTCATTTCTCAAATCATTTATTTGTGCTGAGTAGTTTGGTTGCAGTGGAATCGGGTTATTTTGATACACCACAGTTTGTGGTACAGATGATCTTTTTGCTTGTGTTGTTTTTTTTCGTTGATACTTTTTACCACCTAGATTGACTATAACAGATTGTGATATTTTTTGCTGGAAATTAGGTTTGGTAGGTTTTACTGGTTTTTGTTTTTTCTTCTTTTTTCTCATCTTCTTGCTTGGATTTTCACTCATATACAATAAAAAAATATTATTTTATAAATAGGTATAGTCTAACTTAGACAGAACAGTTTCCAGTTGTAGTGATTATCTGTGTTTTAAAAACTGGTTTTGTTTCGTGATTGTAATGTTCTAACATCAGGTCGTAATTCTCTACTACGTATTCTTTTGCAATAAAATATTTCCAGATATTTACAATTTTAACAAGTCCACGGTCAGGATAATCTTCGTCCATCATATCTTCCCACATCTTACACGCAACTTCTTCCATCTTTAAATAGACATCTATATCTCCATCAATAAATTCAGAACATTCGAACTTTGTTTCTAAAACAGTATTGAACTTTTCTTGAAGAAATTCTTCTATCACTTCATCTTTATCACGTGGTCCGCAGAAATCTGTGGAATTACCGTCTTCAAAGTATTCCATAACCATATCACACACATCATTTTCAAATTGGTCTTTAAGATTGTCGTAGTTCATCATCTTCATAATTATAATATACATATAAAAACTATTCATATCAATTTTTTATTTTAATCGTTCTTCAATTTTTGCTCGAATTCATAAATATAATGTAGTAAATCGTTAAACAGATACATATACTTATTCCATGCATTCGCTGTATCTACATCATCAATATCAGTCATGATTTGTTTATGATAATCCATTATTTGCATAAAGAAATCACCAGCAACATCGTCTTTGATATTCCAACATTTTATCAATTGTTTAATGTTATGTCGGTTATGTTTTTGAAATGGAATTTTGTTTTCGTTCACGTGGTCGATAAAAAAGTGGAACGACTGCTTTGTTACGTTAATAGACACATTAATTCTCTCCATACTAAATAAATATATGTATTATCTTTATACCATTTAATTTAAAAATTGAACTAACTAGTTTTCTAATTGTATAAGACAAAATGGAACAACCACATACTCTAATCCGCACACGTGCTACACTTAATATTATGAAAGAACTTTCTAATATGGATATACTACCAGAAGCAGGACAAAGGAACTTATTAGGATTTATTACAAAACTCCAAAAAGAAATTCTTGCATTTCTACTTCAAAAACAATTAAATAAAAAATAGATAATTATAATTTATAAATACAATTATTTTTTTATTCTACATCTTCAAGTTTTTTGAAGTCTTCTTCATATTTTTCATAACAAGGAATACAGAACGAAGTGTTCCCGAACATATTCGTATCTTCGCATAGAACTTTTTTTCCACAACCTACAAAATCGCCACATTTTCCACCTGTTTGTCCGCAAATGTCGTGGTCTTCTTCTTCACGAAGAAATACATCTTCAATCATATCTTCGTTAGTGAATTCAGTAATTAGTTTCGCCATTACGTGAGTCGTGCCATTCCATAAGGAACAGCAGTCATATCAATTTTTTTTTTAATGTTTTTTTTACTCTTCTCCACACTGACTACAGATACTTTCATCACTATCAAAACACAATCCACAGAAATCTATTCCACACTCGTCACATTGTTTGATACACTCTCCGCATACTTTCTCGTCACAACCTTCGCATTCGTGATGATCGTAGGAACACTCTTCACACTCGGTACATAGACAATGAGTAACACAAGATTCACAATAATATATATGTTTGCTTCCAATAGTCTTCATCATCTTTGGTATTTCTACTTTCATATCTTCTTCGCATTCACAAAAATCACACTTCCATATGTTAGGTTTCGTAAAGGACTTGATGTGATGGAACACGTCTTCTGGAAAATGAAAGGAGGACGCCATTAGTAGTAGTATTAGTAGTCGTTTTATATCAATTTTTTCTGGGGGGTCTTCTACTGATACAATCATTTCATTTCAATTTTTTTTCAAATAGCGGTAAATGGACGGATCATTGAA
>Ga0181390_1001455_pt1 | contig 10470 bp, 7 predicted proteins | sample 13SPOviralmetaG_FD_130085 | JGI IMG/M metagenome (GOLD analysis project Ga0181390, IMG submission 130085) | Marine viral communities from the oligotrophic San Pedro Time Series (SPOT) site, San Pedro Channel, CA, USA - 13 SPOT_SRF_2010-07-21 | ecosystem: Environmental > Aquatic > Marine > Strait...
AACGTATAACAAGTTATGCAAAGACTTTCCGAAAGACTTTAGTTGGGACATAGAAGAAGCCAGCGACATGACCGAAGGATCACAGCAACTGGCTTGTACTGGTAACAACTGCGAACTTTAACGCTCACTACTGGGGAGCTTCGGCTCCCTAGTCTTCAAGCCAGTCTTGAGCAAGTCTTCCAAACGGAAGCCAACCAACTGATTCGCTCTTAGCTAAGAAGTCATCCATTTCTTTACTGCCAAACCCAAACTGCATCATATCAACTAGCGGAGCAAACGCCATAGATATTGGCGAAGGCGCAACAGAAGATACCAACGGCGCTACATCACCACCTGATGCTCTAGAAAGCTGATAAGTTCCTATAGTGTTTAGAGTAACTGCGCCTAGAATGTGATCAGCGAAGCGCATAGGAATGTTTTCAATAGAAGGCTCTTCTCCCTTTAATATATGACGCCCTTCGTTAATAAACGCGTTACCACCACCAACAACCAAGCTATAAGCCATTCCGTTTTTAACTGCTTCCTTTTTGTTGCCTGCCTTCCACTCCTGAACAACAAGATTTTCAATTTGCTCTAGCTGTTTGATAGCGAACGTCCTTAACATGTATGCAACGCGCCAGTTAGGATTGTCTAGGTAAAACTTAGGAAGCTGTGCCATGTCACTAGGCTGCAAACGAGAAAGCTGGGCTGCTGCAAACTCTATCGTTAAGTCTGTTTTCTTACCTTGCAGTAAATCTTTAGTCAGCCTGTCAAGCTCGTTGTCTGTAAACGCGTGTCCCCACTTTTCTTTTAGCTTTCCTGATCGCGCCAGTTGCTGTCCTTCTTTTATACCTGCTCGTAATGCTACGTTCTTTCCAAACCTATCAACATCTCTAAAACCAGAAAGCTTAAACGCTTCTTCGCTTAACTTGTTGAATCTAGCCTGTGCCTTGCCTACACCTTCACGGATAAATTCACCAGTAGTTTGTTGCGCTAGTCCTACGTCTTCAACAGACATGTTAACGCCGCGCTTTCTAATCATGTCAACTAAAACATCAACAGTGTTGTCAGCACCGTAATTAACAATGCTGTTAAACACATCGCCTATGTTTAAGATTGCAGAGTATGGGTTTGCTATTGTTCCCATGTACGCTGCTTTTCTTGCGTTTGCGATTAAACCTGACGGGCCTCTGCTTCCCATAACTATTAAAGATCTTGTCAGGTCTTGTGCTTTGTCAGCAGTAGCAGAGTTAGCACCTTCCAGTTTAGTTACTGCGCGTACCTCATCAAACAGAGCGTCACCTCTTCTTACTCTCTTCTCCAGCACCTTTAATTTTTTTGCTGCCTTTGCGTCACCTTGCTGCGCTAAACGTGCAAGCTCTTGCCTCTTTGTATTTATGTTTTTTAATTTAAACACATCTATCAAAGACATCTCTGAGTCTGCTCTACGTAACCAGTCAACAGCTACTTGTGAAGGGTTAACGTAGTCTTGTAAAATAGGATCGCCTTTTATAATCTGATCTCTTGTTTGCTCAAACGCAGACGTATTAGTTTTCTTGTTACTCTTTGTAGTTAAGAAACCATCATTGGTTACTCCCTTCATCTGTGAAGGCCAGTAGTAATCGTCTAAGTGTATGGAGCTATCTAGCTTCTGTTTTCTTTCTAAAGACGCAGCACGTATTTTTGATCGTACGGCTTCAAATCCTTTAATAGCTTCATCACCATAGTTTGTTTTAAGGTGGCTAACAAGATCTTGGTAAGCTTTTTTTCTTATGTCTAAATTATTCAGAGGATTCTTTACATCTATTTGACTCATGTTTAAAAGCAAACGAGTCGCTTCTGCATCGTCTTGTATAGAATTAAAAAACTTTGTAGTGTTAGAACCGCGCAGTACGTTTTCTGTTGTTGCGTGTCTTCGCGCCATAGTAGAAGCAACACGCTGAAGCGACGAACCAAAGCGCTTACCTACATACTTTTCTCCCATTATCTGAGCAGAAGAAACATAGTTCCTAAACCATTTAACAAACTTATTGGGATCGTACTTACCGTTAACAAAGCCAACATCGTCAGCCAGAGTTCCTAAACGTTTGCGAAGTTCTTGCTCTGTTACCGTGTCAAAGTTTATTACATTTTTACCTGACACAGATTCAGCAGCCCTGAGTTTTTTCATAGGAACGCCTAACTCATCAGACACAGCCTGTAAAGCTTTTCCGTAATCCAAACCTTCAAGACTTCTGCCTGTTTCATTGAAGTACTTTAAAGCGTATTCGTCCATCTTACCTTGAAACGCAAGAATAACTTCGTCAGACTGTGGCTCTATCTTGTAAACTTTACCGTCTATCTCTTCAGTTAGTTTACCCTGAAGATACTTACGCGCTCTTTTTTCTTTAGCTACTTGCTTCTCAACTTCTTCAGCAGCCTTAACTGCGCGTCCTTCAGCGCGTCCAAGAACGCCGCCAACTGTTGCTCCAAGACCGCCGGATATAGCGCCTGTTTTTAATGCATCAGCAGTGCGCTCTGCAAAGTCACCTTCGCCTTCCATAAAGCCGTAAACAGCGCCTTCAGAAAAAGCAACACCGCCTTGTCTAGCTGCACCACTAGCTATTGTTTTACCAACTCCCGCCATTTTCATAAGCATAGAGCTAGGCATTAAGCTAGTGCCGATAAGAGTTGTGTAAGCCAAAGCTGGATGCTGCTCAAAGAGTTCTTCTTCGATTCTACGCTCTTCGGCTAACTGCGTTTCGTAATCAACACCAGTAAGTTTACTCAGCGCAAACGCTCTAGCTTCGTCCCCAACAATACCTGCTGTAAGACCTTCAAGAGCAACGCCGCCTACTGCGCGGATCTCTTCAGTTACGTCTAAAGGATCGGCAACAATACGCCGCGTTTCTTGAGCTTTCGCTATAAGTTCTTCAGGAGCACCTTCAGAAACAAGCTTTTCAATTATAGCATCAACTTCATCTACACGCGAAAGCAAATCTTCGTCCTGCTTAACAGCTTTACGCTGTAAGTTCGCTGCGCTTAATGGAATATCTACATCACTTTCAAGACTTTTAATTACTTGCATAGCTTTATCTAAAAGATCTTGAGGCGCATTGTTTTCCCTAAGATCTTTATAAATATTTAATGCTTCAGCTTTTAAATAAAAAGACATTAAAGTTTTCCTTATTCAACGCTTCCATAGTATTCTTCAGTTGCCTCTCTAAGCTCACGCACAGCGCGTTCTTCTCGCGTTTCTCCACTGTCTTCATCCACCGTTTCTGCTGTAAACGCTAACATAGCTTCGTCAATAGAAGCGCCGTTTACAAAAGAATCAGCAGCTTTTAATGCCATTCTTGCAGCCAGTGCGTTTTCTTTTTCCTCAGTATCACGACCCGGAAGGTCTAAAGTTTGAACATAAGAAAGAGCAGCCTCTTGAAACAAACCAGCCATAGCCGCTGACGGAATTGCTTTGCCTGCGTAGTTCTTGGCTAATGCTTTAGAAAGAGTATCGTTTGCCACTTTAGGATTGTGTTTTGCTAGTTTCATAAAAGCACTTACATCAGCGTCTTCAGCAAGACCCAACATTTTCCTGACTTCTGATTCATTATAAGAAAACTTTCCAGCGTCCCTGTCTTGTTTTAGCTTTTCAAGCTGAATGTCTTTAGCTTCGTCTTCCTTTTCAATAGCAGTAAACACACCTTCTTTGTCTGGGTGGGCTTTTAAAAACTTTTCTTTACCCCCTTCCGTTCCCGCCAACCCACGCGCAAGCTGAGTAGCTGCGGTATATTGAGCACTGCCAATCTCAAGTCCTCGCTTAAGTGCGCGATAATCAGAGGTGTTTAAAAATTCTTGGTGCTGCTCCGCTGCTCTTTGCGCTGCTTCTTTTGAAAGATCAAACTGATCGAACCTCAACTTCAAAGCTTCGTCGGCACGTTCTGACGCTCTACGTGACTCTTGCTGCCTAAACACAGCGTCTTCTGTCTTCATAGACATTTGAGAAATGTCCATTGGAGAAAGACCCGGAACAGCGCCTCCAATAGCATTAGCAGATTGTTGATATTTAGTTAGCTCTGCCTGCTTCTCTGCTGGACTTAACGACTCGTCTTTTAAAACAGCAGTCATTTTATTCTGCAAATATCCCAGACCGCTTGCAGCATTCTGTTGTCGTTGCTGTAAACGCAAATCTCTAGCTTGGCCTGCTAACTCTGCACCAGCTTTAGGGTCTGTTTTCATAATTGCCGCCGAAGCTTTTTCAATTACATCCGGGTCATTACTTGAAAGCGCTGCTTGCAACTGCGTTAACATGCCTTCACGCTCACGTTCCTCAGCAGCCCGTCTAGGAGCAGACCCAAGTGCTGAAGCTGCTTCAAACAAACCCGGAGCGTAGCTTGGTCGTGTTAGCGCGTTTATAAATCCTTGTCCAAATCTAGCCATTACTATTTCTCCTTAGCTTAAAGCGCCGCTTAACAAGCCAGTACCTAAAACACCCATAAGATCAGCTTGACCCAAACTAGCGCCCAACAACGCCTCAACACCACCCATAGCGCCTTCGCCAAACAGACCTGCGCCGTAAAGCTGACCGCGCTGCTGTAGCTGTGGGTAAAGCTCACTGCCTTGCATAGCTGCTAGTAACTGTGCTTGTGGTATGTAAGAACCACCCAAGGCTCCTAGCCCTAGCTGTTGCTGTCCACTTAACATTGCCAAGTCTTGTGCAGACAACTGAGAACCCATGCCTGTAAAGGCTTGACCAAGCTGCGCCTGCTGTCTCTGCTCTGCCTGCGCCTGTTGCATGGCTCCAAGCATTGCAGTGTTCTGTGCTTCGGCTTGCGCTTTAGACATAGCAAGCTGCTCAGGCGTACCACCAAACATGCTAGTGCGTACCCCTAAACGTCCTTGGTTTTGCAGTCTTTCTTCTAAAGCTAAAGCGCGGCGCTCTTCTTCAGGACGCTGTGCTGCGCGCATACGCTCGTAAACGGCAGCTTCACGTTCGCCTGTAGGCATACCAGCAGAAGCCATAAAGCCACTGCCAAGACCGTAAGCTTGCTCTGCTGCTTCGCGTCCTGCCTGCTGTCCGTAAGGTGTAGCGCCTAAAGTTGACTGCGCTTGTTGCATCAACATGCTCTGTATGGCTTGCTCTTGTGGAGAACCTGCCATTGTTGCAGCGCCAGTTGTAGGATTGTAACCAAACTGACCGCCTGTTGCAGACGTTACGCTGAAAGGCTGAAACTCACTTTGACCAAGTCCCTGCTCTGCAATACCTAGAGCACTTTCTTGAGCCTCAACTCCAATATCACCAAGCTTGTCATAAGCCTCTTTAATAGCCAATAAACCAGCACCGCCTAACGCATAATTGCCTGCATTACTAGCAATGTTTTGACCAATATTTCCAGCAGCAGTACCGAGACTGCTTCCAAGGCTCGTAAGAAATGATTGTAAACTCATTAGTAATTACCTCCGTCAATCGTTCCTGTAGACAACGTACCAGTGAAGGTCATGTTAGGTATAACTACAGTACCTGTAAACGTAGGACTTTCTATGTCAGCTTTAGACAATATGGCTGTTGCTATGTTTGTAAACTCTTCGGTGAACTCTGTACCACGAATAATTTTGCCACTGTTTCCAGAAGGCAGAGAATCCTTAGCGGCAAAGTCTGTTGTCGGGGTATAGTTGCTCATAGTGTTTTACCTATTAATGCTAGTACGTTGATTTCTTGTAGTGATAAAGGGAATCCATTAATGTCTGACTCAAGCCCTACTGTAACTATAGAGCCGCCACCTGTTGCGTTTATCTGACGCCTTGAAGTTAATGCACCGCCTGTAAATTCACCTACAGCAAACTCTGAAACATTAAAATACGCGGGCTGTTGATTACCTACAGTAAACGTAGCAAATCTATAGTCAGTTGTTAAATCGTAGCCCCAGTACAGAATAACTGTCGCGCTGTTAGCGCCCACAATTGTTGGCCTTAGTTTCTTAAGTATCTTTAGCTTTGACGGATCTCCAAACGTAAGGCCGGGACTGTAATATCTAAAACGATAAGACTCACCGTTGTCGCTGTAGTCTGAATACTCACCTACACCGTCAGAAGTTCCAATGTGTAACGTACCGTCAGGTTTTCTTTCATAAGATTTAAACGAATTAGAGGGCCAACTTGTCACTCGGTATGCGCCGTTTTCTAACGTACCCTTAAGATCAAAGCAATAAGTTATTTGCTGGTTTGGAAACGAAATAAGATAAAAAGAATTTTCAGGACTGAAGACAGAAGACGTTGGGCCTGTACGTTGAGCAATGGCCTCAATAAACTCAGTCTTAATGTTCAAACTTAAATCGTTTATAGGCATTGACTTTTCTTGGATAGTCCGTCCAAAACTTCGCAAACCTGATTGATCTAAAAATAAAACATCAGTGCCGATGTGCTGAACAGAATTTCTACAAACACAGCCTACGCCAGCAACGGTGTCTGCAATACTCATAGTCGCTGGAGAGGACGCACCTTCATAAACAATAATGCTGTGCTTTCCAAAAACAATTAACAAATTATTATGCGCCGCTAATGCGCGAACTTCATCGTAACCGTCAGGCCACGCTTTAGATACATCAATTGATCCGGTAGATCCGCCAGTAAAAGAAGTTCCAATAAGCAGATCAGACCAGTGTATTGTCTGCGTGTCAGCAGCGTTATCAACAATCCACAAACGACCATAGGCTGCTAAAGCTTCGTGACAAAAATACTGCGAAGACGTAGCTGTTCCGTTGTAATCTCCCCACGTTTGAAGACCACCAGAGTCAGTGTAAATCAAAGGCTCTAAGCCGCGCTGGAAAAAATAAGCCGCGTCGTTAAAGTTTAACATCTTCCAGTTGTTGCCGCTTACAGTATAACCTGCTGGAGTTTCGTCAACTAACGTGGTTGTTCCTGACAATATTTTATTATTTCCCGCGCTAAACAACTTAGAGTTGCTAGCGTCATCATAAAAGTAGTGCAGCTTATGTACAAAGTCTGTGCCTAACTCTGTATTATTTGTAGTAATGACAGCGTTACCTTTACGCGCAGCAATTCGACCGCGCTTGTCGATGACAGCATTATCTGCTATCTCTGCAAACGACGGGTCTTGCGCTAAAGGCGAATCTTCAGTGTTGATACCCTTAAACGCAGGAGCAACTAGGTTAATACTTTGTAGTGGCTGGGCCATACACTAGCTCCTATTATGAATACCAATCAGTTTCGTAAGGGTGCTTCTGTGCGTCCAGAGCGATAGCGTCAGACAGATACTTGTTGGCTATACCAAAGTACTCAGGCGTTGATGTGCCGCCTGTCTCGCCTCTTTCACGCGCTGCTAAAGCTACTGCTAAATGTATGACAGGCATTGCAGGTATTAACATATTATCTGTGTTTGCAGCCAAGTCTTCGTTACGCAGGACACAGTTGAACCGCAGTGTATAAACACCGTCAGGCTTTGGGTATATGTCTATTTGTGAATCACCTTGGGAGTCAACACCATTGTACGTGTAGAACTGTGGCGCTCCACGCGCGGGAGTTTGATTGAGGTATTGATTGTCAAACCACTTAGAAGTACGGTACTCCATAAAAAAGTTAGAAGTATCGTTAATGACATCCAATGCTTTAATACGGTTCTGACTGCCTGTAAGCACATAATTAAATATGTCTGCCGAAGTTGTAATAGTTAACGTAGTACGTAAGGCCGACCAGTCCCATGAAGTTTCTACAAGTTTCTTAGCGTCGTTAACAAAGTCACCTATCATCTTGCTATAGGTAGTAGAGTTTACGCTAGTAACCTCTTCTTCTCGTATCCTTCTCAGGACGTTGTTTACCAATTCTAAATATGTCATATTAGTCCTTTAAACATACTATCGTTAATAATCTTGTCTAGCGAAGCCATGTAATCTGTTTGTGGTGACTGTATTATGGCCTGTACTGTAGGAGGCTGATAAGAAATACCATACTGCTCAACACCAGATATTCCTCTTCCTAACCCTAAAGGAGTTCCTGCGTCTTTAGTTAATTCAAAAAGAGACATGGCCTCTTCTTCGCCGTCACCGTCGCCGTCGCCGTCGCCGTCACCATCGCCGTCACCATCGCCGTCACCATCGCCTTCGGTATCGCTAGAGCCTGTGTCGTCCTTAGTATCCTTAGTAGACGAACCACCACCAAACGTAAGTCCCTCATCTCCGGGTTCTTCTCCGGGGCCTTCAGTGTCGCTAGAGCCGTCACCATCTTTGCCTTCAGTGTCAGTAAAGCCTGTACCGTCTTTACCACCATCGTCGTCATCGTCATCATCGTCGTCGCCGACACCTTCGCTGGCGCTAGAGCCTGTGCCGTCTTTAGTGTCCTTAGTAGATGAGCCTCCGCCAAAGGTAAAGCCAACATCGCCGGGGTCTTCACCACCGTCTTCTTCAACTTCTTCTTCAACTTCTTCTTCGACTTCATCACCGCCGTCTTCTTCGATTTCTTCTTCGACTTCATCACCACCGTCATCTTTAGTGGCTGCACCGCCAAACGTTAAACCGCCTTCAGAATCATCAGCAGTGCTGTCCTTAAGTAGTTGCTCCGCTATGTCTTTAGAAGTTTCAGCAGCGTCTTTATCTTTCTGCTCAGACTCAGGATCTTCTACAGTTTCTTCTACAACTTCTTCTGTGGTATCTTTAGTAGTTGATCCACCGAACGTAAAGTCATCTTCGCCTTCGTCCGTAGTGTCTACTAGTAAATCAATTTCTTCGTCGTCTAGCTCGTCTTCATATACAGTTGCATTGTTTTCTTCTAAGTAGTCTTCACTTACAGTACTGCCTACGGCTACGTTTGCATCTGGAACGTACCAACGATCCCCACTTACTGTATCAGTAAATACTCCGTTTCCATCGTAAACATATCTATCTTCTTCTACAACTTCTTCTGTGGTATCTTTAGTAGTTGATCCACCGAACGTAAAGTCATCTTCGCCGTTGTCTTCAATTTCTTCAGCAGCAGCTTCTTCAGCAGCTTCTTCAGCAGCGGCTTGTTCAGCAGCAGCTTGTTCAGCAGCAGCGGCAGCGGCTTCTTCTGTTTCTTCTGTAACTGTGTAATCTGGGATTTGTATCTGTAGATCACCAAGTACATCAGTAACGTCTACGTCTTGCCACTCAATGTCACTGTAATCAGTATCAAACTCTCCGTCAGCTACGTCGTTTATAGAATCTATTACAGACTTAATAATGTCATTTGCACTAACAGACGTTATCTCAGTAGCGTCACCAAATAGACCACCTGCTGCGCCTTCAAGAGCGTCTTGGAGTACAGTGTCTAAATCTACATCACCAGTAGTAGCTGCTTGGCTTGCAAGACTAAGAGTAGCACTTGCTAGAGCACTTGCTGAAGCTGCTGAAAGTCCTGTAGTAGCTACTAATTTAGCAGCAAGAGCAGGAGCAGCAGCCATTAACGCAGCAGCACCAGCAGCCGCAACGTAATCTCCAAAGTCTGTCCTGTTCATCTTGTAGGTACGCGCAAATCCTGTACCTGTCCAACGGAATCTATCGCCTTTCTCGTTAGTAAACTCTTCAGTAGGAATTCCGTACTTGTTCATTAACGCTTGGTTTTCTGCGCTGTTCATCCAAGAAGCATAAGCGCCCTGTCGAGCGTTAGCATCAGACTGCTGTGTGTCGTCTGCTGGCGCTTGTTGTCCCGGCCCAAAAGCTAAGTCGTCTTCTTCTTGTTGCTCTTGCGCTGCTGTAGTCTGGTCTATGCCTTCCTGAGAAAACCAGTCTTGAGCCTCAATCATGTCAGAGGACTCTTCAATGTAATCCATGTACCTGTCAAAAGATCCAAAGACATTCTGAAGGTTAGTACTATCGTTATACGCCTCTTGTAAATCCGAACGTGTTACCTGAGTAGGTGACCAACTAAGGGCTTGAGTATCTTGGCCTGTGGCACCAAAGAGACTTACAGCGTTATCGCCAGTCTCTTGATGTAGAATCATTGTGTACAACCCATCGTCTTCTTCAGGCTCAGGCTCAGGAGCAGAAGTAGAAAACGGAGCAGACGGTGGTGGTGTCTTTATAGGCTCTGGTTGTGAGTGTCCAAAGCCTAAAGTTTCCGTAGGTGTTGGTGTTGTTGCTTGCTTTACTGTACCTAAGAGGCCACCAAACATACTACTAGGGCTTGACACAGAAGGTGCAGCCGAAGCTTTGTTGGCGTCCTGCTGCGCCCTAAAAGCCGCCTGCCTAGCCTTCTTATCAGCCTGCCTCTTCGCATATCGCTCTGCGTTAGTTAGGCCGTCAGCGCCTACTACATCTCTACCTACAGCCATTATTTATCCCTCGCACAGCCTTTGGCTTTCTCAAAAGAGCGCATGGCCCCTAAGCCCAACATACCCATAAGCACTGGCATCATCTGACTCAAATCCAAGGACGGCAAAAAAACATCCACACCAGATAGAGTAAGGGTAAAATTCCCAAGAGGGACGCAGATAAAATTAAATGCCATTCCGCTAACACACACCCACCCAACCGCTGGACGCCA
>Ga0181390_1001456_pt1 | contig 10469 bp, 11 predicted proteins | sample 13SPOviralmetaG_FD_130085 | JGI IMG/M metagenome (GOLD analysis project Ga0181390, IMG submission 130085) | Marine viral communities from the oligotrophic San Pedro Time Series (SPOT) site, San Pedro Channel, CA, USA - 13 SPOT_SRF_2010-07-21 | ecosystem: Environmental > Aquatic > Marine > Strait...
ATGAATAACTTTGAAGTCTTCTTATACTTCGTATGCTTCGCTGCCATTGGTGGTGCTGCCTTTGCAATGATGTGGAGTAACATTCAATCTATTAACATAGAGATGAGGACTCCTCCCAAACCAAAGCATCCCGAAGCACCTGAACCAGGTGAAGAGTTAATGTATGTGGATCTGTCCAGAGAAAAACTGGAAGACCTTTACAAACAAGGAAATGATTGATATACTAAGAGGGTTAACCACCCTCTTTTTTTATGCACGGAAGTCTTGAACCAGAAGATCGAGTAATGGATTCTCCATCTCTTTATGAACAAGTTGCTCTTCTTGCTCAAAAATATGGGTGGGAAGAGGGTGACAACATTGTAGTTGAAATGGCAGGAACACAAGTTTCTGGTATTGATGTTGGTGAAGTTTATAATAAGAAATGGCAATCACCTATTGGTACTCGTAAGTATAATAAAGATGCATTCATTGTAATTAAAAATCTCTCAAGAGATTCCTTTGAGTCTTCTAAACCTATGGATAGACCTCACGAACCACATCATTTAAAGACACCAGACATTGTTGTCAACATGGACGGTGGTGTTGGTGGTAGTTGGAAAGAAGTTTCTGATTTGAAAGATGAGTGATAATGTAGTGCCGTTATTCCCAACTCCTGTTGGTGCATACGAAATTGATATTGACTTGGAATTTGTATATGAAAAACTTGTGGAGTATAAAACTGCTCCACATTTTTTGCTTGAAGATTCTCATAGTAGTTTTGGGCAAGATAGTAATATTTTAAATGATCCAGATCTTGCTTCTCTTAGATCGGAACTTTTAAAATGTATAAAGGATTATACTGACACAACCTGTCTTCAAGAACTTGAGATTACTGGTTCTTGGTATAATGAAATGAAAATAGGTGATAAGGTAACACTCCATAGACATGAGGGTAGTGTTTTAAGTGGTGCTTTTTATGTGAAGGTTGATGAAAATTCGGTTCCCATTAGATTCCATAATCCCCTAAAACCATATAAGATGAATGACTTATATGAGAACTTTAATTCGCAGTATGCGAGTACGGCGGTTCAAATTGCTCCTCAATCTGGTAGTTTGTTACTCTTTCCTAGTTGGTTAGAGCATCAAACCGATTCTGAAATGGGCGAGAGGTGTGTTATTAGTTTTAATACACTGTATAAATCGATGTTTTTCAGTGAATCCTGACGATTGAAGACAAGACATCATTTAAAATGTATAATATAGTAGTGACTCCGCAATTGACTAATGCCTAGAGGAATGTTGAGTAAAGTTGATATGTTATCTAAAGTATATAAACTGAAGGATAACATTCATCATAAGGATTGGTATCCTAATTGGAGTAGTGAAGAACGTAAGGCTGCAGATGATGCGATTAATAATGTATTAGAAATACTAAGTGAGTATAGAATATGACCCTAGCACATGTCCTACTTTTCGGATCACTACCCTTTATATGTGCCACCGCATATTTCGGGTACAGAAGAGGTGAAAATAACTATTATGAAACCGACGCCTACTCAGGAAATGGAACAGCGCATTAGAATGCGATTTGCGTTTGCCATGTCTGCCTTTGGGAGAATGTTTTTACCTCATGGTATAACACCAGAAATGCGAGCATTCTGTAATGAATGGTCTAAGGATGTTGATGTAAATCCCCCAAATGGAGAATTGTATATAATTGATAGATATTTTTTGGAGTTGTGGAAAGAGAAACGAGATATCAAATGAATAATCTAACTCTTTCTGCAGCACTTGTAATTTCTTCAATTGTATGTTTAGTTTTTTGGAGTTTGAATGCTGCATACCCTAGTTGACTATTCTTCATTTATTATCCTGGGAGCACTTTGCTCCTTTGGATTAATTCTTTTTATTCTATCAATCATAGAACTATGAGTGCTTTGTTTGTATTTTCCTTCACAATACTTCTTGTTATTGGAATGGAATTAACTTGGCCAATCAAGCAAGGGAAAAAATAATCTATATTTAATTGTTGGATGTGGTTGATATGTATAAATATATGAAACCCAGTGTAGATTATAATGGCAGCAGTACCATTGAATCTGACCCTAGAGCAGGGAACAGACTTCCAAGTAAACTTTACTGTAAGAAATAAAGATCAATCTCCTCTTAACTTGTTAGGTTATACTGCCTCAAGCAAGATGAGAAAGCATTACACTGCCACAAAAAAATATGACTTTGAGGTTACTTTTGTTGATAGGGCAACGGGTAGATTGAGATTGGCGATGTCTGATGCTGTGACTGAAACTATAGGAGAGGGTAGATATGTCTATGATGTATTCATCACTTCTGCTAATGGGACGAAGACAAAGGTCGTTGCTGGTATGGTATTAGTACAACCAGGAGTTAGTTTCTAATGGCAGACTATATAATCACGTTAGATGATGATCAAGATGTAAGTATCGGTTCTCCTGATTACAACATTGGTGTTAATTATGAGATACCTTCCAAAAGTATACAATATCAGAATTTAATTCTTGATAGTATTGCATCACAGTTTGATGGAGTTAAAAGTACTTTTGATTTGTATGTTGATGGTAAACCTTATACTCCAGTAAATGCTCAGGGTTTAATCATATCTATTAATGATGTGGTTCAAAGTCCTGGTGTTGATTATAATGTAAGTGGTAGTCAAATTATATTTACTACTCCACCTGCTACATCTAGTGACTTTTTTGGTGTTGCACTAAGGACGGTTGCAGATCTGACAAGAACAATTAATTTTGTTCTTGATAATGGTTCTAATGATATTACTGCTGGTGTCAAAGGATCTTTAGGACTAGATGTCTCTGGAAGAATTGAGTCATGGACTTTAGTATCAGAGAATGAAGGTTCAATTGTTATAGATATAAAGAAGGATAAGTATGATACTTATCCAGATAATTTGACTTCTATTGTTGGAACCGAATATCCACGGTTATCCAGTCAAAAGAAAAACAGAGATGAGTCATTATCCACTTGGACTACAGATATTGTTGCTGGTGATATTTTAGATTTTAGCGTAATCTCTTGTACGGGCATTGAAAAATGCTCGTTGTTCCTTAGACTAATCCTATAATTAAGGAACATTATAAATAAATCATAGGAATCACATGTTCATTTTTTAAGAGGAGTCCACTCAGATGGCTTTATTAGTATCCGATAATGGTGAACTTCAGTCGCTCAGATATTTGGTTAATTCCGATAGAAATATCCCTAGAAACCTTATCTTGAAACTGTATACTTCAAATACAGTTCCAACTGAGACTGATGTTCCCTCTCAGACAGCATATTACGAACCATACGACGCTACAGGTCTCGTTGGTTATGGGACAGCACCCTCTACGGGTTATCCACCAATCGTTAATGCACGTCATGACGAGGATTATAGCAGGCAGTATGGAATCTTCCTGAATGGTAGTGAGTGGTCCGTGAGAACCATTCTTAATCCAATTGCTACAACCACTGGTAGTGGTAACATTAATGAATATACGATCACGGTATCTTCTGTTTCCAACATCGCGGTTGGACATTATGTAAGTGGTGGCAATGTTGGTAATAACGCTGTTGTTGCAGCGATTGATGGTAATACCATTGTTCTTACTGTAAAGAATGCTGCTACGTTCTCCAGTCAGGCACTTGAGTTTGGTGTTGGTACAACAACTGCATCTTATCCTGAGCAGACTTTCACATTCACTTCTGCTGCTAATAACATCTACGGTTATTATCTGATCAGAGCAAACAATCTGCCTGTCTCCCTGAACGGTGTTGAGCACGCAGTTAATGTTGGAACTGGATTGACTATTTCCAAGGCACAAACAAGTGGAACGATTGGTAATGCTTTTGTTACTTTGAATCCCTTCCAGTGGTCTCCTGCAGTATCTGGTATTGGATCTGAGTTTACTCTGACTGTTGGATCTAACGTAGGTATCAATACGAGACAGAGAGTTATTGGTACTGGAATTGCCGAAGGAGCAAGAGTTGTTGGTATCATGAATACCACTACCATCGTTCTTGATAAAAAGAATAGTGGAGCAGTCTCTGGCGTTGCTACATTCTTCCAGGAAATTACCGAAGACCTTTGCGTAGGTATGGGTGTTACTCATGGTAACATCGGTGGTGAAGTTGCTGGTATTCTTGACGGAACTACCATTACGGGTATTGATGAAAAGACTGGTAAAGTATATCTGAGTAGCGAACTTCAGAATAACATTCAGAACGCTACTGGTAATATTGTTTACTTCAACTATGCTGAAGTAAGTGTTGGTGCGACTGAGCATGGACTGGTTGCTGGTGATATTCTTTATGTTGCTGCTGGTGCTGCTAACACCACTACAACTTCTGGAACTTATACCATCCACACAACTGAAGATGTAAGTACCTTTACAACTACTCCTGCAATGACAGGTATTGGAAGTGCAACTCTTTATAGTAGCATCTTCTTCTCTGAGAGATTTACAAATGGTCCTTACAACATTCAGAACAACGGTGACCAAATCAAGGTTACTCTGAATGTCAGCCTCGACTGATTGTTTACTATTATATATTTCGTTATGGAGGGATTGCCTATGGCGATTCCTCCTATTTTTTTAGGAGATACTAATTGCTATGCCAGCTTTTAATGTAGGAGTAAATTCAACTTTTGAACAACAACGGCAGATAATTAATTCAATTGCTGTTGATACCTTTGCATTATCAACAACTTTAAGTGGTATAACCTCTTCTGGACTTGTTGTAACTTACAGTGAGTCTGCTGGAATTGCTTCATATGCACCAGTATCTGGAGTTGCAACTGTTGCAAACTATGCAATTAGTTCTGGCATTGCTTCATATGCACCAATCGCTGGTGTATCAACCTATGCAACTGTTGCTGGTATATCAACTTATGCACCAATTGCGGGTGTAGCAACATATGCTTTAGTTGCTGGAGTATCAACGTATGCTTCTGTAGCAGGACTTGCAACTAATGCTGCGTATGCTACACAATCTGGAGAGACTGCGTTTGCTCCTTATGCAGGGATCTCCACGTATGCTGATACCGCAGGGATTGCTACAAACGCACAGGGACTTACTGGATCACCTAACGTTATTGTTGGTGTAATTACTGGTGGATTGTTTGTTGGTAATGGATCAGAACTTACAGGAATCAATGTAGGAGTCTCTACATATGCTGACGTTGCTGGAGTTGCAACTGCTGCTGGCAATGCTTCTACCGCTGACTATGCTTCCATCGCTGGACTGGCAACTGCTGCTGCAGGACTTACTGGAACACCAAACCTGAATGTTGGCATTCTTACAGCAACAAAGTTTGCTGCAAATGATGCGGAGTTCACTGGAATACTGACAGCACAGAGTCTTAAAGCAATCTCTGGATATGTATTATCACCTGATAGTCAGCAGTCTATTCAAATTCTGAGTGGTAGTGGGTCTGTAAACTTACCACTTGGTGTTGGTACGGATCTTAATGTTGCTGGTATTGTAACTGCTCTGAATTTTGTTGGTGATGGTTCTCAACTGACAGGTATTAATACTATAGGTGTCACCACAATTACCGCTGGTGATAATATTCTTGTTACTCAGACTGGACAAGTTGCAATTATAACTGCAACATTCAGTGGTGGTGCAACAGGATTCTTTGAGGGAACAAACGGAGTTGGTATTGGTACAACTTCTAAGGTTGGTATTGGTACAACCATACCAACACAGATGCTTACAGTTAAGGGTAATATTGATCTTGATGGTAATATTGTATTAAACGGAGAGATAAGCGCACCAACTAGAATTAAGTTTGGTACAGGTGGAGAGAATATAAAAATTGGTGACATAACTGGTGGTAGTGGTGCTGCTAATGTCGCTATTGGTGATCAAGCGTTATCTTTAAACAGCAGTGGTGCTGGTCACAACATTGCTATTGGACAACTTGCACAATACGGTGTAAATTCTGGTCAGTATAATCTAACTATTGGTGACCGAGCAGGACAGAATCTTACATCTGGATCTTATAATGTTCTACTTGGTGCATACAGTGGCAATCAAAATGGATTAGATCTCAGAACATCATCTAATAATGTTGTCCTGTCTGATGGTGAAGGTAATGTCAGACAGTTTATTAACTCTAGTGGTGATGTAGGAATTAAAACTACTATTATTACTGAGGCACTGACTGTTGCTGGTATTGTATCTGCAACATCATTCTATGGAACACTTCCTGCAAGTCAGTTGACGGGTGCTCTTCCATCTCTTGATGGTTCTGCATTGACTGGTGTCACTGCTATTGGATCTGGTGTTGAGATTAGAGATAGTGATTCTCCAGTCGGTGCTGCAGCGACAATCAACTTTGGTAATAACCTTAGCGTAGTATTGAGTGCAGGTATTGCCACAATCACTGGATCAAATACTGCATCTTTTGCAACTAATGCTGGTGGTCTTACTGGGAATCCAAGTATTAATGTTAGTGATATTACTTCTGATGGACAGTACACTGGATTTACCTCCATGACTGGTGACGGAAATCATTTCTTCACCATGCGGACCAATGGTAATACTGGTGCTGTAGTTGGTATTAATACTATACCCCAAAATGATCTTGAGGGATTTGGAACATTAATTCTTGATGGAACATATTATGTTGGTTCTGATCTTAAGGGTGGTGGTAATATTGAAATGAGAAACATGGGTAAACCATACTTCTCTACAGCGTGTTACGACAGTGTTGGTTTAACAAGTTTCATTGGTTACTCACAGGCTACTCAGACATATTTGCATAAACCATATCTTTATAGAGCTGCTGGATCTGGTCAAGCACTGATTGGTATCACAACTATAGGCAATATTGGTATTGCTACCTTAACTCCAACAACAACTCTTGATGTTTTTGGTGATGCAAAAGTCAGTGGTGCTCTTACTGCAACTTCACTCTCTGGATCTCTTGCAGCATCTAATCTGACAGGAGCACTTCCTGCAATCGATGGTTCCAATCTTCTGAATGTAACTGCTGCAGGAACTGGCGTTAATATTCAGGACGATGGTGTTGGTGTCGGTGCTGCTGCTACTGTAATTAACTTTGCCTCTGGTCTGAATGTAGTTGCCTCTGCTGGCATTGCAACAGTCACTGGATCTGGTGGTGGTGCTCAGTCAAGAAACATTGTCAGTGGAGTGACAACATCAATTCCTAATCTTGGAATTGGTAACACTGATATTATTGGTCAGAAGTCTTATGCTCTGATGAAGGTTGGTCTATCTACGACAGGTTGGATACGACTATATACTGATAGTACATCTAGATCAAATGATGTGAGTAGAAGTGTTGGAGAAGATCCAGCACCTGGTAGTGGTGTGATTGCGGAGGTTGTTACCACTGGAATTTCTACCCAACAAATGATTACTCCTTTTGCTATGGGTGGCAATATGGATGAACCTGTTACAAATAAAATATACGTCGCTATACAAAACCTATCTGGTTCGACGCAAACAATCACTGCAAACCTCACCATTCTACAATTAGAGGCATAACGATAATGGCAATTACTACAGAGACTTTTAAAGTAAATGCTGGGTGGGCGTCAACGGATGTTATCACCCAGATGGAACAGGCAATGACCTATCTTGATTGGCAGGGTAGTGAAATTAGTGGATATATTGTTGGTCTTGGGACAATGATTGGTGGCGGTGATACCAATGCATCCGATACCTATGAGGATGTAAGTCCAAAATCAACGAGTGGTGTTGGTACTCAAGCTACGTTCACTGTTTATAGAGATACTGCTGCTGTCAGGAGGGTTTGGATTACTCGTCCTGGGGTTGGATATACCTCAGGAGAGGTAGTAACCTTATCTGCTGATGATATTGGGGGATTCTCAAATGGAGCTACCGACTTATCATTTACGGTATGTGTTGATGAGATAGTTGGTAATGGAACAACGGTTTCTATTGCTTTTACTGGTATACAAGCTCAGCCTGCTGGAGACTATGGCACTACATATGCTTTTGCATTTGATGTACATAATGCGGACAGGGCAGGAGTAGTTGGATCAGGAGTCAGCATAATCACTGTTAGAGAAGGTGATACAATTAGTATTGCCAACAGTTATACTACTTCATATGATCCAGTTATAGAATCTTCTCATACGTTTATAAGTGAAACCGCAGGTTACTTTATCGCGGGATGGGATCACAATATAAACCCTGATGATGGATATTCGCAATACACATTTAAGATTGGGCAGGCAGGAACATATTATTGGAAGGCAAATCAAAATAATCTTGGACCTGAGTGTGGGAGATTAATTGTTCAACCTTGGAGTGGTGATCCTGCAGATAGAACTGTTGTTGGGTATGGAACAAATACTGCATTCTGGGATAAAAATCTTACTGATAGTAGACCATGGGGAGTTCAAAAACATCAGATAGCAGCGAATAAATTATATGGAAATACTTATAGAATATTCAGAAAAGATAGTACTAATGGTGATCTAGATATTTCTGCTCATAGTGGATATAGTCATTATCCTGGAAATGAATATCATGCAAACGATAGTAATGGGCAATCTGATTCACAGCATTATCATGGTGGAACTGGATATAAGTCAAGAATTGCTGGTGCGGCAAACTTAGATTTTGCTAGTGAATCGATAGGAAATAATGATGTCACTACCCTCTCTCTTGAAGAGAGCGCGGATGTTCTTACTTATAATAGATTAACAACTATAACTTATGGCACTAATTATGGATTTGATTTAGATCTTAACGTGTTTAGATCTGCTATAGATCCAAGATTTGCTGTATTGTCTTATAGATATCCCACATTATCTTCAACACACCTCACTAGTAATACATTTGGTACATTCTTCTTTCATAATTTTGATTGTAGTTTCTGGGATTATGACCACGTATATCTTTCTGGAATGACAGAGATAATTCCTACTGCTGGTAATACAACAACTCCAGATCTAACGTTTAGAACGCACTTATCCCCCAACTATCAAATAAGTGCTTCTAGTGGATGTAAACGAGCTGCTGAACACCCGTGGATGAGTTATGTTAGTTATACTTCTAACGAGGAAAATTACGTTGACACTGTTTACGATAGTAGATCTTATGCTCATGATATGGATTTTGATCATGCTAGAATTTATTATCGATCTGAAGACCAACCAGCAACTTTTAGAGGTGGATATCCACATAGTTCCTCTGACAGTGGTAATGCTAGAGTATCTCCAGAAGCAAACTTTAATGCAGTAATTAAGGGACTACCTTTAAATGTAAACTTAATACCATGTCCGTATTATATTCCTGATGATTTTGGATTGATTGAGTTCTACTACAATGCTGCAAGTGCAAACGTTCAACAGGGAGATACATTTACAATCAGTCCAAGTGAAGTCTGGACAGTAATCACTGCATCATATAATCAAACTACAGTTACTCGTGGAATTGCATTCTGTGCGAGGACTGTTTGATGGCAAATTATTCTCTTCCTAATTTAACGTCTGCCATTGCTGGTGTTGTTACAACTTCATACTCAACAAAACAATTAAGATTTTCAAAGATAGGATTAGATTTGCCTGATGGTGTTGGTGTTGGTAGTGAGAAGATCTTAGAATTGGATTCCATGGATCCTCTCTCTTATAATGGTGTGCCTAGTAATAGATATACTGGCATTGGAACTATTACAAAATGGTTTGATACTGGATTCCCTCAGAACAATGCTACATTTTTTGGACCTTATTCTTTTGATGGTAAAAGTATTGTCTTTGCAGACGGTGGATATGCGGCATTAGATGATGGTCCTGAATATGACTTTGCAGGTGATTTTGCAATAGAGATGTCTTTTAATATGACTGGAACTGCAAATGCAACATATCCATCAGCATTAATTGCAAGTTGGAATACGTTTGGTAGTAGTGATAATAAGTTTATCATATTCATTGGTTCTACAGGTGGTATTGCCATGCAAATAAATGGTGAAGCAAATCTTTTTAGTCCTTCAACTACAATATCTCTTAATACCGATTATCATATGGTCGTTAGTAGAAGAGATGGTGTGATTAAGTGGTGGTTCAATGGAGAAATTGTTCTTGAGATTAATTATGATGCTGCAATAGAACCAGTTCTAGGGTATAAAATTGGAACTTATGATGGTAGTAGTGGTCAATCTTTTGAAGGTGCAATTAATCTTGTAAGAATGTATCGTGATAGATCTTTAAGTGATACTGAAGTGCGGAGTTTGTATGATCAGCAGATTAATAGAACTTTAATATCTGAGACTAACGGTACTAAGAGGATTCTTAATTATGATTTGAATATTACATCTGCTGTTCCTGCTGCTGAACCAGATAGACCAGTCACAGGACAGTTATATCCTAGGTTTACTAAATAAAAGAAAGCGCGAGTAGATGGCGTTATTCCAATATGAAGGAATAGGTAGCCTCCGTTCTCTAGGTAATCGTTTTACC
>Ga0181390_1001458_pt1 | contig 10460 bp, 10 predicted proteins | sample 13SPOviralmetaG_FD_130085 | JGI IMG/M metagenome (GOLD analysis project Ga0181390, IMG submission 130085) | Marine viral communities from the oligotrophic San Pedro Time Series (SPOT) site, San Pedro Channel, CA, USA - 13 SPOT_SRF_2010-07-21 | ecosystem: Environmental > Aquatic > Marine > Strait...
AGCTCCATGAATACCGGGTCAACACAGAGCCATCTCCCACGAGTATCAACATTAGCCTGATCAAGTACACGGCTCATACGAGCTACGACTTGCAAAGGTGTTGCTGTGGTTGCTGATGCAGCAGTTGCACCACCAAAGCGAGGAGCCAACGGAATTGAGTCACCAGTTGTACTTGCAGAAGCAGAAGTAGTGATGTTTCCGAAGTCTGACATATCCAACTTGTTAGCAGTCAGAAGTTCACCTGTCAAGTCACCCGATGTTTGGTGTGAAGCAGTACCGCTTACAGTACTAATTACCGCACCAGCAGTAGTGTAACCAGACATGTATGACAATACGTCAGCATCCATAGCATCAGCCATTTTATAGGCTGCACGATCAGATGACAAGCGCATAAAGTCGTGATGGGCTTGCTGCTCTTCGATATCGTCTAGTTTGAAGGCAAAGTAGTTGGCTTTGTCGATAGTCAACTGAAAGTCATTATCAACGAGGTCTTGCGCCGAAACGGTAGTACCACGTAGTAATGCATTCACTGTGATATCAGGCTCTTTAAGAATGCGAACCGTATCACCTTGGTTTGCGATCTCTCCGAAATATTCAGAGTTAGTAATCGCTTGAGTTGTAGCAGCCTTGCGAAACGCAATTTGTGCTTGCTTTGAGTAGATGACGCTGGAGAATACTCCGTTGTCAAGGTTGGTATAGCTTCCAGCTTTTCCAAATGCAGCCATAATTAATCTCCTTATAGATATGACCGTTAAAGTTATAGATCATCATATCCACAGCAGAGGCCAAACTTACCTGAGTAGTCTGTTATTTAGGTATGCCTACCTGTGTAACAGAGGTCAAACGTATTTGGGTAGTCTAGTAGTGGCTAGAGTCTTAGTTAAAATACACGTTTAAAGTGTACTCAATACAAGTTATATGCAACTCGTACCTATTGTCAATAGTTATTTTGACAAATCATATACAAACTTACCAGCTTTCTGAGCTTCATGTATCTCTTCATGGTGCTTTTCAAACTCTTTGTCACTCATTTTAGCGACAGTAGATTCACGCCAGAAGTTTTTACTATCATCCCCATTTACGGTAGTTCTGCTTTTACTCTTTACAGAAGAGGCTGCTGCCTTATCTGCACTATTATTAGGTTTAGACTTAATACCTTTGTGTGACTTATACAAGTCGATAGCTACAGCTACAGACTTAGCATCCTCAGAGTTCTCGTATAAGGCATCCTGTACAACTTTAGGTTGTTTCTCTGCCCAGTTATGAAACTCATCTGAGGAGCGTATCTCTTCAAAGTCAGGGTGTAAAGACATAAGCTCTGCTTCAGCTTTTTCTTTCTTAGCTTGTGTGCGTAGTTCTTCTATTTCTTTGAGTCGGCTGTCCAAGGAGGAAGCTTTTTCAGCAGCTTTGTTTTCTGCGATAGCTTCAACAATACCAGCGACATCAGGGTACTTAGATGACCAAGCTTCAATCTCTTCCTTAGACTTGGGAAGAACCAGTTCATTCTTAGTAGCTTTATCAAGTTGACCCTGTAGCTTTTCAAACTTAGCTTCCCAGTCTTTCTCTTTATTCTGTAATAGTTTACGAATATCACCGTAACGCTTCTTGAAAGATTTCTCTTCAGCGCTTAATCCATCTGACTCTGTATTAACTTCTTCAGACTCTTTGGATTCCACAGACCGTGTTTCTTTTTGTTCCGTATCACTCTCATCTGAAACTTGGGCGTTCTCAGCGCTTTGGCTATCGGGTTCCTGATTATCTTCTGCTTTTTCATCGACCTGCTCACCCTTGATGAGTGCCTCTAGTTCTCGTTCTTCTTTCTCAAGCAACTGTTGGTTGCGATCATGTGCGTAGCTGTCTGCTTTAATCACAGTCTGTTCTGTCATTGACATAGTTGTAGTTCCTTTATGTTGGGGCCAGCATTATTGCCGGGTAGCCTTATAGTTAAACGGGAGCACCGTCTGTGTTTTCTTCTTCCTTGTCTTCCTTAACAAAACCTGTTGGTGTAGATGTATATCCAGCAGCTTCCATATCTGCTCTGTAGTTCTCACTAGCTTGTTTATGAAAGGCGTCTGTACCACCACTAGTCATAGCATTTGATAGAGACTGATCCTTATCTTTTTGACGATCTTCTTTTGTTTGAAGTACCCTATTACCTTGTTTGTCTACTTTACCATAATCTCTTAATGCAGTGTCTGAAATATCTTCAAGTGGTTCATAGAACATACCCGCCCTGTTTTTAAAGTTATCCGTAGCGGTACTAACACCAGACTTAATACTATCAGCCATGTTACTTAGTCCACCTAAGAAGTCTGGCTCATTTTCACCATTAAGTTGATCTAACAAGGTTTGAACTTTTGTTTTATTAACCTCAGTCACATCTTCTCTTTTTAGTAGAGCATTTAACTTCTTACCTATATCTTTTCTATGTGCTAACTGAGCTAAACCAATAATAGGTACAGATGCACCTGCTAAACTCTTAGCGCCCATTATCTCTTTTTGAACTGAACTAAACCAAGAATCTGACTCTTCTTTACCTTCAGGAATACTTGAATAGTCGGGAATGTCACGTTTTTTAGTCTCAACAGAACTACTTGATTTATTATCACGGTCATTTCTAGGTGCGGTAGCTATAGGCTGTTCTTTACCTACCTCAGTATACCCTGCTGGTATTGCAACGGTAGGTTGACCATTAACAAATCTAATCGTCATTGTCAAGCCCTGTTCATTAACAAAAGTCTTGTACTCTTGTGTTTGACCTGTGCTGGGCAATGTGTAACCTTGCATGAAGTCAGGCTGTATCATACTTGTAACGTCACCACCCTCGTTCATCATCATAGGTTCATCTGGCATATCCTCTGCTTGTAGCTCAGAAACGTCAAACGGTAGGCCACCCTCTGCTGGTACAGGCTCTCCACCGATACGACCATTAGCTTCCATATCAGCAAAGCCAGACTTAGCTTGTGTACGTAGATCTTCAAAGAACTTAACACCGTAGTAACGAACTACATCAGCAGGTACAACATACTCACCCTCACTTAGTTTGGCATCAATGTCATCACGTACCTCTTCTGGTAATGACCCAGTAGGTACTTCATTGCCTGAGACTGGATCTACTTCTTCTACAGAGCCGCCCAGCGCAAAGGCCATTTGTGTTTGATCTTTTTTCATACCTGCGCCCATTTCTGCCATTTGATAATCATCTACACCTTGATACATATCTGCTCCTACTAATCCACCAGAGGCAAAACCTTTGCCTAGCTTTTCTCTTAATTCTGCCTCTGTAGGTAAATCTTCTACACCAGCCTCTGTATTTAACTTTTTAACTTCGTCACGATCTAGAATACGGTTTACTTTCATCTCGCCACTAATAAGCCAGTTACCCTGCATATTAGGATTTGTCTTGTACCTGTAATAACCCCCAAAAGGTAATTCATCTGTAATGTGAGCGGTTTTTACATTTGGTGTACCATCTTTCTTTAGAAGAGCACGACTGTTTGCTATTTCCTGCCAATCTACGTCTGCTGGCATTTCTACTTCTGCCCAGACTTGATCACCACCTCTTATCTTATAACTCTTGCCATCTATCTTAACTTCAGGACCAATATGCGCTGCTGTTGGATTGTCACCTGCATGCCATCCGGGTCTAGCAGCTACAGCTTTTATTGTTTTAGCTTTTGAACCCTTTGCTAAAAACCCTGCTTTTATAAGCATATCTCTGGTTTCTTGGTCTGGTATTTTAATGGAGTCACCAGTTCCTTTTTTACCTTTTGTGCCACGAGAAGGTACATAGTAATTTCCATTTTCTGCTTTAAACCTGTACTCTGGAAAAACAGCCTTCATGTAAGATCCTACAGGAACTTCTGTATCAGCATCAACAAAAAGGGGATATAGTTTACCATCTTCTCCTCTGGTAAATAGTTTATAACCTTTAACCGTATTTTTAAACTCTGTACTTGACCTTGCAGATACAGCAGGTATATTAGTAACACCCTCTATAGCAGTGTCAGTCTGTTTAGATAAATCTGCACCCTTACGTATCATACTCTTTGCTACTGGGCCAAGAGCAGGTATACTTCCTAAAGCCTCAACTCCTGCAAGCATACCAATCTTTAGATAGTCAGGCTCTTCTTTCTGTAACTCTTTTTGTACTTCTACTACTGAGTCTACTGGTGTAGCTAAACTTACGGCTGTATCAGCGGCAGTCACTGACATAGGTTCTTCTGTTCTATCTCCAAACACTTTAGAGAAGTTATCTGCAGCAGGGGCTACCTCTGCCTTTTCTTCTGGAGTCATGTCAACTAAGCGTTTACGGTAGTCAACCATTAACCATCTCCCTGAGTAGCTTTAACCGTCTTAGCGTACTAATAGAACCCTGTGCTGAATACACTTCTTGTACAGAACCAGCCTGTTCCATAGTCCTGTGTTGTGTAGCTATAAGTTCATCAATTAGTTGATTAAACTCATCCATAGCTTGTTTGTTGTTAACGAGTTGCTTAAGCGACATTACCAGTAAACCCTTGCTCACCTGGAGTTGGTGCTGTACCTATACCCATCTGTGATCCACCACCGCCTGATGTATCTGCTACACCCTGTGGGCCTTGACCTTGTGGTGCTTGTACACCCTCTGGCCCTGCAGGTGGTTGTTGTGGTGCTTGGAAGGCTTTCAAGATCTCAGCCTGAATAGCTGCGTCCTGCATAGAGTTAGTCACCTTAGATGGGTCAAGATCCATAGACTTAGCAATCTCACGAATGATGTAATCCATCTTAGCAAACGGTGCTAGTGTTGGGTTCTGTGCTACCTGCAAGAACTGCATCAAACGTTGTGAGCGTACCTCATTAGCCATAAGGCTCTCTGTACCAGATGCACGTACCTCTAGGTCACCACGAATATCTTCATCAAAGTCAAACTGCATGTTAAATGCAAAGAAAGACTTACCTAGTGGCCGTATGAGATAATCATCAACGTTCTTAACAACATTTCGTATGCTACCATTAGCTGCAGACATAAGCATAGAGATGCCAGAAGCAGTTCGCCCCACTCCACTGACGCCTGTTTGACCATGTGCGAAACTTGGGAAGCCTGTGCTTTCATCTGCTAATACCCTAGCCTTATCAAATAGTTGTAGGTTCTCTTGTGCTACATTGGGAAACTTGGTCCCAAAAATGCCTTGACCCGGAGCACCCCCCTGTCTCCGAAACACCTTTCCAGGGTACACACTTAAGTCCTGCCCCGGCACTAAATTGGTTTCATCAACCTCTATGATTAGATTACCAGATAATGCAGCATTGTCAATAGCCATACGCATAAACCCATTCATAAGAGTCTGTGTATCATCCATATTCTCCGCTATACCTACCCCAAAGAATGAGTAAGGGTTATGTTCGTACGGTGTTGCATAATAAGGTATAGTTGCTGGCTTAAAAGGATTAAGCACAAAGCGTAGTACCTCACCGTTACAGACCCAGATGTTACAGCTAAGCTCATCTAAGTCTTTGTAGTCTTTAGGAATAGATACGCCATTCTCTTCTAGTAGCTCTACATCGACAAAACCCCAGAACTCTAAGACTTCCCAGCGCTCTGTAGTAGCCTCAGTCTCGTTGTCTTCCATAGTCTGTTCCCAGTACTTCATATCGTAGTCTGGGCCTTTATCTACAGCAAGCTCAACAGCATCCTTCATAAAGTAGGGACGGTTCTTTAAGCTACGCAGTTGTGTGCGGGACATCTTATGACGCTCCACTACATACTCCGCATCATCCATACTTGACGCCTCTGGGTCAGGATAGAAGTTCCATAGAGATACGTGACTAGTAGAGGGTACAGTCTTAACCAGAGGGTCATACTCACCATCCTCATTCCAGTTAGGGTATTCTTTATCTACAGCAAATGGACCCTTCATAACACCAGTACCTAGAAGAGCCATCTCAAATGCCATAGAGCGTAGATGCTTATTAGCGCCTGACTCTACAAGCTGGTCATGGATCTTCTTCTCCATCTTCTTAGCGGCCACCATAGCGGGGTGAAACGTTACCGTGGTAGGGGTGGTGCCATCACCCTCAATAACCTTATCACTGACCGGCCCTAGCTTCTCCTCTAGCGGTCCTAGTCGGTTCTTAAGGTCAGCCATAGTCTCACCGGGCTTTAACTCAGTGTCCGGTCCGATTAAGTAAGGCTTAGGGGCTGCATCTCGTGTAACATTATTTAGTTCATCCCCAGCCTGTTCAGCATTAGGGTCAATGTTAATGTGTACTGACTCAGCTACACCATCTGGTAAAATAGAGGGATCGATAGTAAGTGGAAACTTATTGTTACCAAACAGTACGTCTACAATCTGACCATAGGCAGCAAGTGTCTTTGTCTTAGTGACCTTAATAAACACACGAGACTTCTCTGTGTCAGTGAATTGTACATCTGATCCGTAGATACCACGATAGTTACGATAGGCACGTAACCAGCGTGTCTCATCACCATAACGTGAATCTTCAGACCGTTTAAATCTTTCGTTAACAAATGCAACAACACTAGATACAGACTCAAAGATACTATCTTCTGCATCCTCTGCTGCGGTTACTTCATCTGTTTCAAACATGAGTTCGTCTTGTTCTGCCATATTTAATATCCAAAGCTGGGGTCAGAGGCTTGAAACCCTGATCGTTGAGTTGCAGGGTTGTAGTCCCATATAGAACTTCTAGGTCTTGTCATTATACCATACCTTAGAGCGTCATACAAGTGATCTTCTGCATTTGTATCAACGTCCTCTGGGTTTCTTTTATCTAGAGGAATAGAGGGTAGTTGAGCTATTGTGTTGGTACAGTTAGCGAAGAATACAAGTCTAGGCTCTTCTGTATGCTCATCTACCTGTAACCGCCTGTGCATCTCGTTCTTACCTGCTACACGAGAGCCTCTAGATCTATCTGAGGGACGCCAGCGGCACCCCTTCATATTCATTTGTTCAGCCAGTGACGGGCCAGTATCACCACGCTTGTGCCATAAAGAACTATCCAAAACACCATATCTAATTGTGCCATCTTCTGCCTCTGCATCTAGTATCATGTCAGCTAAATCAGTAGCTGTAACCTTAGAACAATATAACTCTCTGTAGACAACAAGCTGCTCACTGGGTGATACAGCAATCCAGACAACGCCTGTGTAACTTCCGTAACCGTAGTCGCAAGCTCTAAACTTAGTCCAGTTTGAGGGAATTTTAAAAGGCTCCACGACATGTATGGCTCTGTTCCACTCAGGAAAGGCTGCACCTTCATTGACATCCCAGTTACCTTCTAGTAGTTGCTTACGTTGATGCTCTGGTAGCGACAGAAGCATTGCCTCATAGTCGCCACTCTCTGATAAGTAAGGGTTATCAAATAAACTAGCAGGTATAAACCTACGCTTAAACAGTGACTGACCAGCCTTAGAGTGACCCGCTGGATACTTAATCTCTTCACCCGTCTCGATATTAGTAGCCCAGAAAGCCTCACCATACTTAGCAGGATCAATGAACATCTTCTTAACCCAGCTATGACCACTGCCACCGGGGTTAGTTGTCGCCCTCATGTAAAGACCTAGCTCCATTGAACTAGCAGATCTCAAGCGACTCCTCATATAATCCCAAGCGAAAGGTGTAGGCCATTGAGTAAGTTCGTCAAACCCAATCCAGTTAAACGCCTGACCCTGATATCTCGTAACGTCCATGTCCTTATCAAGATATGACATCCACAGTCTACCACCTCTAGGTGAAATCCACTGAGACTTTCTTTCAGACCACTTGATTCCCGGTACAGCACGAGGGTATAACTCCTGAGATTTCTGTATAAGTTCCCTTAACTCTTCTGTAGTGTGTCGTACTAACAACCCGCTAAAGTTGGGGTGGTTTAAACCATGTAGCGGGTCAGCAAGCATAGCATATGACTTACCACCACCAGCACTGCCCCCATATAAAACTTCACGCTCAGATGAACTAAGAAAGTCTGTCTGAGGGCCGGGGTTAGGTTTAAACACGACATCCTGTGCTACCTCGACATCAAACTCAGGAGCCTTAACCTCTGCAGGAACAGTTGTAGGGGGAGTAGCGACTGTTTCTGTCTGGTTAGCTTTCTTCTGAGTACGCCCCGACCCTGCCTTTTTCAAGCTTCTCGATTTCCGCGAGGGTTTCTTGGAGCCTTTTGGCAAGTCTGCGTTTAATAATAACTGCTTTTTTACGTCTTCTGTCAATTTCTACTCGCTTCTTTAAGCCCATGTGAGATATATACCTATCAGTGTGCTTTGTCAACCAAATTGCAACTTCCCTGTAGGAATATTGTTTTAAGTGTCTCTTTGCAAGCTCAAGCGCTTCTAGTTCATGTGGTATCGGTACTAGCAGTCTTTCATTGTCGGGGTGTAACTCGTAGCCAAAAGGTATTGTTTGTGATACCCTAGCTACCGTGTGCCATTCTTTCTCTTTTCCCTTATTAGGTTTGGGTAATTCCCAGAAACCCAAGTCTCTCTTGTAGTCAATTTGTGGCAAGGTCTACTCATTCTTCCCTTCTTTGGGGGGTAAGTAAAATATACCGCCGCCTCCTGAAGTTACATCAACCTTGTCTACCTTGCCTAGCCCAGCGCGATCAAGTAAATCTTTCGCTGCGGCCATCTTATCACGAATGCCTAACTCAGTAGGGTCATACAGTGCCTGTGTCATAGCCATAGCTGCTTTAGGTGCAGTACGAGCAAACCAAGTGCGTGTCTTCTCACCTATCTCATCCTTTAGAGACTCGACAATAAGAGAAGTGGAAGTACCATCTCCATAGCCAGCTAACTTCTTAGCCTGTACAACATCTCCATTAGCCTCATCAAAGAGAACCTCTAGAAACTTCTGTTGTTTATCTGTCAATGATCTTGCCATTATAACGTCCTTAAGTAAATCAAACCTACAAAGCTACCCGTAATAACTAGGAACAACACAAAACCTGCCCCCCATTCTACAATCTTACGCTGCATCTCTATACGTTTGTGATCATGTTCTTTCTTTTGCTTGCGAATATCAGCCTCAATACGTAGAAGCTCTTCCCAATGTGAAGGACCATACATTACACAAATGTAATCCTTGAGTTCCTTCCTCATAGACTCAGCCTTCTTCTTAGCTGCGAATATCTCCATTGCTTCTGCTTGAACGCCACCACCAAGGGTTTTATACCAAGGTGGTTTAGCGTTCTGTCTGTCAGCAAAGTCTAAGTCACTTATGGCACCAGCCCACTGTGTAAGCTGACCACCCATGTCTTGTAAGTCCTTACCTACCGCAATACCCTTCTTAAGAGCATTAAATGCGGTTGTGGCTAAACCTATAGCGGTTACTGGATCTATCACTGTAGGAACCCCCTCTTCTAAGTCCACTACCTGTTTGTCTATCTGTATCACCTGATGACACATTAGCTAGAACAGTAAGGCTTAGAATAAGGGGTAATTCCTTAACTAGGTTCACTGTTTAATGCCATAAACACGACCGTATATCTCCCCTCTTGAGATACCCATATCGTGTAGTTCTTTATCCTTCATGTTCATCAGAATCCAGTAGTCTGCTCGACGCTGCTGATTATCCTGAATACGGTTTAGTAGTTTCTTAAACATAGCACTATCTCCTTATGTTGTGTGCATGGAGATAGTTATACTTATTTAAGGGTTGAGTAGTAGATACAAAATGTGCATACCCGCTATCTGTTAGGGTTATAGTACTGCCTTACTGAGATAAACGCCTCTAAGCTACTAGCAGAACCATCAAATGCTAAGATCTTATCACCAGCATGTAGATGTATCCTATCAGAGCCTATAACATTATATACGTCCTTACCAGCTATAGACTTATCATTTATCAAGTGGTGATACGTACTTGTGTCTGCGTGAAACCACTGAATCGTAACATTCTGAGTAGATGTAGACCCATTCGTTACATGTAGAAAGTCTATGGTTGCATCGTGATTAGGTGGACACGTATAAATCAAGTTAGCACTAGCACCACCTGAAGTAGCAGTAATGATTACTGATTCTGTATCTGTTGTAAAATCACGAGTGGTAACCATTTACTAGGCTTTCTTCTTAGCTGGTTTCTTCTTAGGAGTCACAGCCTTCTTTACTTTAGTAGTCCATGCCTCATTCTCAGGTGTGCTAGGGTCATCCTTAATATAGTGACCCTTATCGTTTCTAGCACGTACAACTTCTACTTCCTGTGTACACACCTTCTCGACAAACTCATCCTTATACCAAACGACACCATAAGCACCTTCACCAGCAATAGGGTTACCACCAGCATTACGTACAGTATCAGACTCTACTGTATATCCAGCCTTCTCTAGGGCTGCTTTATGTTCTGTGAATACACTCATTACGTCTTAATACCCCGTGTACCCTTTTGTCCGGGGCCATTAGATGCACCACAGGCTAGACCACCCTTATTGTAGCCCATCTTCTTCTTAGCCATACCACCACCCAT
>Ga0181390_1001461_pt1 | contig 10440 bp, 11 predicted proteins | sample 13SPOviralmetaG_FD_130085 | JGI IMG/M metagenome (GOLD analysis project Ga0181390, IMG submission 130085) | Marine viral communities from the oligotrophic San Pedro Time Series (SPOT) site, San Pedro Channel, CA, USA - 13 SPOT_SRF_2010-07-21 | ecosystem: Environmental > Aquatic > Marine > Strait...
GGTAGCCGAGCTGAGGCGCCACTCCGGTGGTGGTGGTGGTGGTGGTGGTGGTCCACCGGTAATGGATATGCCTAGTCCCGGCTTGACGCCGGTAAAAGATCCAGTGAATGAAAGTGCTTTTGATAAATCATATCAACAAATACTCAGCAAATATGATGATGATGATGACGACGTCCCCATCAATCTGCACCAAAACAGAGGAACCACTGATGCACCACCCCCACCAGCACCTCCACAAACACCAACCCCCCACAACGTCGATTACTTTGACACCAGAGGTCAAGCGAGAGGAGGCGGTTTCGGACGTCGAGCCGCTGTAGTCCTACCCGGCCAGAGCAAGATCCGTCACGGGAGCACATTGGAGAATGCGAACAATCGGTACATGGGTGGTGGAGGTGGCTTTGGAGGTGGCGGCGGAGGTGGCTTTGGAGGTGGTGGTGGAGGTGGTGGTGGGTTTCGAGGCAGAGGCCGAGGTCAGCGGAAGCGAGGCCTCCGTCCAACCGCCACGGACACTCAGGGTCGGATGACATACATGAACAGCGGGATGGCCCACTATGAGCAGGCGGGGATCGTTGACATGCATGCCGGAGGAGAAGACTACCATCCAGTGTTCACGATCGTCAACGATCCCAGGCCACTGCCCAACTACCCAGCACCTGCACTGAATGGGGCACTGAACACGAATCCGAGCATGCCAGTGATCGCTCGTATCCGGACATAGAGAGAGACATTAGGTACTGGCAGAGAGCTGCACGCGGCCAGTGTTGGCACTGCAACTCAAGAAGGTGGCGGTCTCGTACAGCACGTGCACTTGATGCTCGTATGGAACGACTTCCCACCCTACAGGGATGCCGTTCGTATCCAACAGTGGATACACTTTTTTCGGATATTGCTGTTCGAACGTCACAGTCAAGGTCGGTTTGGAGATTTCTCGCATGGCCACAACATTTGTCATAGTCGCATCCGAACCATGACCCAAATCAATGCGTAGGATATTGTGCGTCATACCTCTCGCAGAGGAGAAATCTTCACCACGCATCATATCCCAATCACTTCCATATTGTGCCAAAAATTCACCTGATACATCGATTACATCGGTGTTGTTGAACGTCAACTTGACGTGCTTGATTGAGCACGTGCTTCTGGCATTGTCCCAAGTGGGATCTGATTCATTAGTTACGACCATCACATACAGGGCTCTAATGGCTTCAGACTCTTTCAAATCAATAGATACGGTTTTCGCGCGTTTAAAATCATCTGCTACAGAGTCAAGAGCGTCCAATACACCTGAATTAGCAGGCAAATCGTCATACAGTACTTCAATTCCATCGCCACCAGGGACACGCTCCACTGTCTCTCGTTTGGCAATGCCAACAAGACGACTCAGCATACCATCTCCGTAGTTCTTTGACACAATGTGATTGAGTTGTGGTTCATCGAGCAGACGGTAGTGAACAAGGAGATGTGCATCTGTGACAGTCAAGGGGTCGGTTACCTCCGCATCTATGTCGGCATTATAATGCGCCATCCGACTGCAAATCAGATCTGACCATTTCACGGTCACTTGATGAGGTTCTTCGAAATTGGTCAAGATCCCGTACCGCATCGGATCACGGAACATGTAGAATGGTATCCAGATATTGTATTCCTTGTTTGATGTTTGCCTATCAATTGGTGCGTAATAATCCATCACCACTTTGCGAGACACAGGCAGTTGGTGGTACCTGGCCATGATCTGAAACTTGTCAAGCGTTTCTACGACACGGCCTGATGTGCTCAGAGTGATTTGATCAATCAAATCCAAAAATCTGAACTCGGTCCAGGAGTGGATAGAATCTGTATGCGGGTAGTCAATGTTAACTCTCAACCAGAACCCCTGGGCTACGCCATTCTTCGCCACAGCGAATTCACACTCCGAATGGGGTCGGAACGAACCACTCTGACGAGGAATCGGAAGCAGTTGCATGCTGTGGGGAACGGTGAGCCGGTCCTTCTCGTCGTATACCCACGGGTTCTTGACAGTCGAGGCATTGACGGTTGCGACTACCGCAGAAGACTGGTTGGATTGCAGGATCGGGTCTGACATGGTTCAGCAAATGAAAGGGAGGGGATAGTTGTTGTTCCTGTCGAGGGTTTTATTTGGGGGATGCGTTGTTATGCCATACAGATATTTTTTAAGAACTAATTGACAGCTGGACACGGCCGGTGCTGGATGAGGTGCTCAGGAATGTGGCCGTGTCGTAGACCACGTGCACCTTCAATCCTCCTTGATTCTCGTCTCTGCGTCTGAAGGTCACAACAAGCTCCGGAGCCGAAATCTCGCGCATGGCCACTACATTAGACAGACCCTTATCGGTGGCCAGACCGAAGTCGATCTTGTACACGTATTGCATTGCGCCACGGGCTCGTTGGAGAACGTTAGTAGCAACACCGTCGCCGAGGTGCGTTGACTGACCCCAGCGTCCGAAGTATCGGATCAGACTGGCGGGGGCATTGATGACCGAGGTGTTGTTGAAGCGCAGCTCGATGTTGTCGAGTTCAATTGGTGCTCCTGCACGGATAGTGTCAGTGGCGTCTGCGGTGGGGGTCACAAACACGTACATTGCGCGGACGGCCTCATTCTCCTTCAGGGGGACTCTTGTCACTACTTGCGTGGTGCGGTGGCCAGCACTTGGCAGGTCGGAATCTTTGATGTCATAGGGAGCTTCACGTTTGCTGATGTCTACAATGCGGCTGAGCAAACCGTCGCCGTAGTTCTTGGAGACGACCTCGTTCATCTGGGGCTCATCTAATTGGCGGTAGTGGCCGATCAGTTCGGCCTTCGTCACTGTTCCAGTAGCGGCAGCTTCCAATTCGGTAGTCAAAACACTAGAACTATTACGATAGATCTTAAAATCGTCAACAGAACCGAACTGAATCTCGACGCGGAAGGGTTCCTCGAAATTGGTAAGCAGGCCGTATCTCTGCTGGTCGCGGCTGAAGTAGAATGGCAACGGCATGGCCACTACATTATCGGCATCTTTGTCTGCGGTGCCAGCCATACGTAACGCGTCTTGCACAGCAGTACGCTGAGTCACAGGTAGGTCTGCATAACGGGCAAGGATCTGTTGTTGGTCCAGTTTTTCGATGATGCGACCAGATGCCGTAAGTCGGATAGAGGAGATGGTGCGCAGGAAACCAAGAGTGTGGACCATACCGGCTTCCTCGTTGAATTCCGTGTCCTCTCCGGTTCCGAATGCACTGGGGGCATAACCACCCGTGAGCTTCAACCACAGCTGCTGGAGCAGGCCGTTCTTGGGGAGGTCAAAGGTGATCGTGCTGTTGGCCGCAGCGGTGCCGGAACTGTGCTGCACTGTGAGCAGCTGGAGGGCATGCGGAACGGTGAGACGGTCGGTCTCGTTGTACACCCAGGGGTTCTTGGTCGTCGACTCGTTGATGGTGGCTACGACGGCCGAAGACTGGTTCGAGGACAGGATTGGGTTGGACATGGTGTAGGATTACTAGAAGGTTTTTTGGTGTTTTGAGGGGTCGAACGGGTCTTTTTTAGGTGGTTGAGATAATATTAAGATATTATTTCGTACATGTCGCCCGCCGGCAGCTGCACAATTTCAGAGCGTGCGATGGCCGAGATTACCGCTTCCAGGACGTCCTCCTTGATCTCGGGTGGGGGCTCGTGCTCGTAGTGGGGTTCTTCGGGTTCCTCGGGTTCTGTGTAGATTCCGATCGGTCGGTCCGAAACCGGATTCTGGCGGTTGTGGTCGTCAAGAGCCTGCTGGAGCAAGTCGCCGTGCACTCGGTGGTGGAGCGTCTGACGAGGTGTCTTGTGCAGCTGGCGAATCCCTCCGGGTCCTTGAATGAGGTGGGTTCCTTGAGCGGCGGCCGCACTGTGGTGCACGTGCGCTTCCGAGGAGAGGGTGATCATCTTGCCCATGACCCCCGAACGGTCGTGATGCGTCTTCGCAGCGATGCTGTTCATGGTGGCCCGTCCTGGGTGGAAGGCGTGTGCCGACGCAATCTGGTTGTGGTGTCCCATGTCCTGCAACACCTGTGCGGCCATCAAGCCACCAATGCCCTTGCCTCCCAAGTGGATTCGAGCTCCGGGGTGGTTGCGCATCAGTTCCTGAGTGGAGTCTCGAGCTTGGTGCAGCGAGTTCTTGTAGCTGTACGGAGTCACACCGGACCGGGTCATGGCCGCTCGTGTGAAGTTCAGGTAGATCTCCTGTGGGTCACTACCGGGTCGTGGTCGCATGCCGTAGGCGTGCACGTTGGGGTTGTTGGTGACAGGCAGCGCAGTCACGTGCCCTTCTGTCGACTCTGTGAGCTGGTCTCCGTTCCCGTCCTCGCTGACTTGTGAGAGACCGAACAGAGAGGCGACCGTCGGAGTCGGTACACGAGCGACGCTTTGGCCTCCTCCTTGTGCGAACACGAACTGACCGCCGGCTCGGACACTCTCCCGGGCATACGTGGTCTGCACACCCGGCTTCGTGAAGCTGCTCATCACATGTTTCTTGAGCGGATTCTGGGTAGGGACCACGTGGGTGATGCGCTTGCCGAACGCCGGTGGTGTAGCCGAGACCGGGTCTCCGAACACATCTCGCACGGTGGTCAAGCCGTCAGCAGCGGCGACTCTTTCTGAGTCTGTGAACACTCGGGATTGGAATACGGAGTTCCCTGGATTGAATGCCACGGCCTCTTTCATCCACGGCTGATGGGCAAATTCGTAAGCCGAGTGCATGGTGAGCGTTCCTCCCAGAGAGTGTCCGGTGGTGACCACGTCGTACCCATGTTTCGCCTGAGCTCGTTCGATTTGAGCCATCGCAAGGATGAACCGAGGGTCCTTGTGTTGACGACCCATAGCAATAGCCGGATCAGAGGTCAACCAGTCCTTCACTATTCCAACGCTACCTCGGTGCGCAAGCATGGTCTGCCCTGTTTCGTGGTTGTGGTACACCGTTGTCCGCTTTGTGCTGAGTTCCGGGTCAATCTCGAACGCACCGATGTCACCCCGCTCTTCCAAGTCGAGGTAGGTGTCTTCGCTGGCCTGTCGGTAGTGCGCGTGTTCGTCAGACACGATGAACCCGTCCGAACCGGGTTGCTGCAGGATCTCGGGGTCCATCGGCGGAACCTCTTCCGGATCGGGGCCGGTCATTTCTGAGGCACCGTTCTCTTCAGCCACCGCCGCATCAGCCTCGGCGGTTGCGAACGAACCGGGGTCCACTTCCACTCCATCGACGACCGCACCCTCTGCCACTCCATCGACAATGGTGCCTTCGGCCACACCTTCGGCAATGTCACCTTCGGCGGCGGCACCAGTCACTGCAACCCCGTCGACCAGGCCTTGCACCGGAACACCCTCCGCTAACCCTTCGACAGCCACACCCGTAGCCACCTGTCCCGCCACACCTTGCGAGGTGGCTTTGGCCACTTGCTGTGCAACTCCTTCAGTAGCCTTCTCAGCCACCTCTTCCGCTGCTTTGCCCGCGCCAGCCAGAGCTTTCACATTTTTCGAGGCCGTCGACCACCCTAAACCACCGAAGGCGGCGTCCATGGCCACCGCAAACCCGGCCTCTCCCACAGTGTAGTTCCGGTTGTGCTCCACGTACGCATCTTCACCTTTGACGGTGTCAATAGCGGACCCTACGGGGTCAAACGCTCCTCGGAACATCGAAACGCCCGCCACTTGGCCGGCATCCAACAGGGTGTCCACAGGGTGATCTTTCAAGTCTTTGTAAGCTTTTTTGACAAAGCTCGGTTTGGCTACAACGGGTAACCACGCTAAGGTTTCGGCTGCTGCGCCTGCCAGCGTCGCTCCAATCTCGAGCCCAATGGCGTCGGCGGCTATTGCTCCCAGGAAGAATGCCATACAATTTTGTGATTTTTGTTAACGAGTCGGTAAGTGCACTAAAATGGGTTTCTGATCTAACGTGTACAGAAAACTCTAAGCCATCATGTCTGCGTGTTCCAGTTCGAAGATCATGTGCAAGTCACTAATGTAGGAGTCGGTGCCTGCGGGACTGGCTTGACGTCCAAGCATCAGGGGCACCGTGCAAGCCGCGTCATGCCACAGGGTCACTGTGAATGATCGGGAGATCTCGTTGGCGTAGAAACCAACATCGTAATCGGATTCGGTGCGCTTGACGCTGGGATCCATAGACAGTGGGAGTCGGGCGCACGCGTGGTTGGCTCCACAGTGTTCGTGCGTGATCCATGGGAATTGGACATACACCATATGTTTGCAATCGTTGACAGTGGGGTTTGTGGATGTTGTGGCTTTGGCGTAGCGTACCACCACACTCTTTTTGAAGCACACGTACTGGGCCTCGTAGCGCTGAGCGAGGTTCACAGCTACTTCATTTGTCAATCCCGTTGCCGGGGCATGGACGTCGATGTGCAGGAGGACCATTTGTGTTTGTTGAACAGAATGTGTTTTTGTTGTGTATTTGGGGGATGTTGTTTAGTGTTACACTAGAGATTATATGCGGCGCAACCCGGCTTCGAGTTGCTTTAGGTCTACGGGGTCGTCACGGGAAGCTGCCGTCAGTTCGGGATCAGCCTCTGGGGGCGGAGGCGTTGACAGGTCTCGCTCACAGTTGACGCAGCCGCAGTTGATAGTGGTGCACTTGCTCTTCTGGACGGCAAGTACGAGGGAGGCAATGCTGGCGGACACAGCTCCCACGAACAGGGACAACTCACTCCAGTTGGTCATTGACGGATCTTGATGGCGGTGGGAAGTTTAAGCAGGTACGGGTCTTGTCGTTCTAGTGAGGTAAATTTGCCACGGCCTTCGGGAAGATTGGTACCTCCTTTCATGAACGCCTGGTCTCCGCGGGTACCGGACTGGTGTCTGCCGGAGTCGTACGTGGAATGACCAGATCTCTCCTTGTTGTACTGCTCCACGGGGTCGAAGCGCAGCTGCTGGCGGTCCTCGAACTCGGACACGTTGCGCTTACCGGCGAGGCTTGGTTTTCCGTCGATGAACCGCTGTCTTTCGACGACTTCCTCCCGGAAACGGTTGGCCTTTGTGGTGTTGGTTACCTTGGTGATCTTGTCCGTGTCGACGTCGGGAGCTCGGGCCATCATGGTCTTGTTTGGCGGTACGGTGGCGGTGGGCTTTTTGGAGTAGCGGATGCCGGTCATCCCGTCCCGCCCCTGGCGCTTGTTGACTTGTTCGGTATCGAATATCATTGTTGGTGAGTCGGAGGCTGTTGTAGGTTGGTGGTTTGACGGGTTTGGTTTTAGTAGCGGGTTTTTTTTCAACTTGTTTGTGAGCAGAGATGAAGGACTTGCCCACCAGTCGGTGACTCTTTGGAATAAGTGGACCAGTGGTGCGGCGGCCCTTGACAGTAGGTTGGCGAGACAGCTCCTTACGAGCTCGAGAGGTGCCTTCGCCTGTTGGAGGCGGGGTGAGGCCGGTATCGAAGTACTTGTAGCGGCGCATTGGGGTTTACAGTAGGTTGCCTTTTTTTTGCATGGCCGAGACAAGGCGCTGCTGCTCCCGGGACCGGTTCTCGATGGAGTACTCCTCCACCACTGGTGCCGACACGGCCACTCCAGTAGCTCCAGTCGATTCCTTCTCGGTGCCGTCGGCTTGGTCAATGTCTTCGCCCTTCTTGTCCATGAACGAGAGCCCGTGACTCTTGTCGTACGAGTCGAACTTGCGGGTTGTGGAGACATACTTGTCGCGCTCGTGCCCGGAAAGGTATGTGCTGTAGCCGCTGTTGTTTGCGTAATAACCGAAGCGGTCTGCTTTTGGACGGGCTACTCCTCCGTGGTCTGTGTCATTGGTCGCTGATTGGATGTGCTGCTTGTGCCGAATGTGGCTCTGGTGCTGCTTGAGGACGGTCATGTCTTTGATGGAGTCGAGGTGTTGGGGTATTGATGTTCAGGTGCAGTTATTTTTTTTGATCAGAACGTCAGATCCGGCTTCTCCATCTTCCAGTCGTCTTCGGACCCAAACAGCCGCTTGTTCTTCTCTTTGATGTCCGCATCGCACAGGTGCACGTAGTCCCGATGGGACTTGCGGTTGGCGATGTGCACGGAGACTGCGATGAAGCGGTACTCCTTCGACAGAGTGATCTGGTCAAAGATGCGACGGCTCTCCTTCAGCCCCTCCTTGTCTGAGGTCAGGGACAGGTAGTTCTCGATCAGGGTTTTGCGCTCGATGTAGGAAGCCAATCGGGACGCCAGGATCACATCAGCGTTGTTGCGAATCGCCGGCGGAATCAACGTGATGCGCTGGGAGATCAGTATCGTGGCCATCTCGTTCTTCTTGCACGGGTCCTCGCGGCAGACGTGTCGTCCGTTCACTGCGATCTTCTGCAGGATACCACCGGACTCGCGCACCTCTCTCGGATCACCGACCATGTCATCGAGGATCAGGCACACCGAGCACCGCACCATGTCCGACTGGCGGTCCTGGCCTTTGTTGTAGTTCGCCACCTCCTGCATGCGCTTGATGATGGTCGGCACGTGGTCCAAGGTGGTGAACTGGTAGGTCATGGGGATGCTCTCCTCGTACCCGCTCAGGGTCTGGGAGATGAGGAAGTAGTGGGTGAAGCGTTTCTCTTTGTGAAACTTCCGAAGCCAAGACAGCACGTGTTCGGTTTTGCCACTCCGGCGGGGTGCCACCACGAATGCGAAACCGTTCTGAGGAAAGTGTTCAATTGGATCGAACTGATCGAAGTCGGGCTCTCCAGGGGCTTCCAGGAGTTGCTGAGAGGTTGTGTCGGGGTCGTCTGCGGTTGCCGTGTCGTCTTGAGTCTCGGTGGCGTCAATCGCCTCCTTGGGGTCATAGGAGTCTGCTTTGGGGTTCGGTACCGTTGGTTGGGGAGGGGCTCTGCGGGGCATGGGGCTGTTTTTTTTTACAAGTTAGGCTATGTTTTAGATTGTGTATATTATTTGAGAGTTAACATGCACTTCTTTGATGCATCAATGCCTCTCTGAAGATGCTTGCGGATCCGAAGATTGATCGAACGAAACGAGGGGTTGTTTTCATCCACTGTTAGAAGGTTCAACCTCATCAAGTACATGGCGTATTGGGGGTCCTTGTATCCGATTTCCTCGTACGTACTGTCCTTGTAGACCCCGGAGTCCATCTTCAGAGGACTGTCTTCGACTATGCTCTTAGTCACCTTTCTGTACTGGCGACGTGCGTTCAGCAAGCTGTCCCATAAGTTGGGTGAGAACTGTTTGACACAGACACTCCCCACTGGGAATAGCATGGCACCCGTCGAGCTGTTGCGGAGTCTGTTCAACTCCTTGATGTGCTTTTTGCCGCATACGCAGTGGTGGGCACATTCCTTGTCTTCTTCATAACTGAGGTGATACCATTCATTGAAGGCTTCCTCGATTCGTTTGGACTCACTGTGCTTCAGGACTTCCCGCACGAGTGCCCAGTAGTAGACGGACTTCTTCTCTTCAGACTTGTCGGATTCCATGGTGAATTGATTAATGACCCTTGGAGGTGTCACATCGGTGACTTATCCGAAATTTCTGCGGATTTTCTCCGGATTTTCTCCGGAAATTTCTGCTTCTTAGAAATTTCTGGTTGTTGGACTACATGTCTGCAGCATTTCTCATTTCTCAATTCATTCTCTCCGAACAACATGTCAGTACATCCCGGTTCGTTGTCTTACCAAGCGCGGTTGGAGCGCGGGGATCTGGAGGAACTCGACGACCTGCAGATGGAAGAACGCTTCCAAGCCGCCTTGCGTTGCCACCTGAGCTCCACCGATGCCGACACGGGTGACACCAAGTTTGATGTCAAGACCTCTACGCACGTCTCCGCCGAACTGGTAGAAGCTCTGAACAAGGAGCTACTCGAAAAAACCGAGGAGATGCGTGCGAAGGACGATAGCATCGAGACGTTGCGCCAACTGCAAAAGACGGACAGTGACATGATCCTTAACATGAATACGAAGATCGACAAGCTGCAGTGCGAACGCGCCAAACATGACTTGGATTTTTACCTCTTGCAGCAAAAGTTGAAGGAAGCGAACGAGGCTCTCGCCGCTGTCACCAAGGAGCGCGATGGGTACGAACTGGAGCTCAACGAGACGGTCCACTACTACCAGAAAACCGCAACCGCTTTGTTCTCGCACTGTAACAATGTGCACTCCCAACTGATGCAGTCCGAAGCGAAATTGAAGGCTGGATTGGTCAAGATCATGGACGAAAGCAAGACATGTGCCGATGTCTTGACCACCATGGCGAAACCGGAAGCGAAATAAAATGCTTGTCTAGTAAACCCTATAATGCAAACATGCCTAAACTCGAATCCATTACACGCACCCCCTCCGGCCCTAAGGCCTTCGTCGCCAAGTTCAAAATGGACTCAGGGCGTTCGAAGACTGTTCGCTTTGGCACTAGCAGCAATTACGCCCTTAATCCCAAAAAGACTGATGCAGATCGAGCTGCCTATTTGGCCCGGCACAAGGTCAA
>Ga0181390_1001463_pt1 | contig 10426 bp, 7 predicted proteins | sample 13SPOviralmetaG_FD_130085 | JGI IMG/M metagenome (GOLD analysis project Ga0181390, IMG submission 130085) | Marine viral communities from the oligotrophic San Pedro Time Series (SPOT) site, San Pedro Channel, CA, USA - 13 SPOT_SRF_2010-07-21 | ecosystem: Environmental > Aquatic > Marine > Strait...
TGAAAAAGGTGGAGACGGAGAAAAAGGAGGACCTGGAGAAAAAGGTGCTACTGGTGTAGATGGAGCAGCAATCCAAGGTAATATTAATAATAATATTATGACATCTATTGGCTCAACTGGTATTGTTTCAGGTTCAGCTAAATTTACTTTTGATGGAGACACAGCCCACTTAGAAGGTAACTTACAAATTGATCAACAAACCATATCAAATGGTTCATCAAACGTAACATTTAATGTAACAGTAGGTTCAAATGCTGGTATAACATTAAATAACGATAAATCATTATCTTTCACAAATTGGAATACAGGTGATACAGGAGTTATAGTAGTAACTCAAGATTCAACTGGAGGACATAATTTAACATTCTCAGATCCTCATACATTCTTAGGAACAGTAGGATATACACCATCATCACCAGCAGGTGCAGTTGATATATTAGGTGTTTATTTTAATGGAAGTAGATTCTATATTACAGTAGGTTCAAGTACGGCAGCAGGTGATACTATAACAATTAATGCTAATACAAATAATAATGTATTAACAGCTACAGGAACTACAGGTACAATACAAGGTGAATCAAATATGACCTTTAATGGAAGTACTTTACAAGTAACCGGAATAATTAGAGCAAGTGATGATATAATAGCATTTGGTTCTTCAGATAGAAGATTAAAAGATAATATATTACCTATAAGTAATGCTATCGAAAAAGTAAAACAAATAAGTGGTGTAGAATTTGATTGGAATGAAAATCAAACAACCCACTCAGGACATGATATAGGAGTAATAGCTCAAGAGATTGAAGAAGTATTTCCTTCTTTAGTAAGAGAAAATGATAATGGTTATAAGCAAGTAAGATATGAAAAACTCATAAGTGTATTAATTGAAGCTATTAAAGAATTAAAAGTTGAAATAGACCAATTAAAACAAAAATAAATGGCTACAGTAAATTTCTTTAGAATAATGTTGGGGTTACCCTCATTAAAAATAACATCCACTGACCCAGGAATCATACCTTGTGATGGTGGTTCACTAAATGCTACTGGAGGAACAGGAAATTTTAATTTTAGAGCTATTACTGTAGGTGAAGGTATAGGGTTTGTTGATACTACATGGAATGCAATAGGTCAAATAGATAGATTTCAAATAATATGGAATAATCAAATTGTTGCTGATTCATTATTTGTTGGAGATACTTTATCAAGTAATCCTTCAAATCAAATTAGTGATTTAGCAACGGCTTTAAATAATGGTTTTCAAGAAAATAATTGGAATGACCAAACTCAAACATTTGATTCAACAGGTAATACAATCTACCCTAATATTAACAACTACCCAACAACAGCTTGTTTATGGGAAGGAGGAGAGTCTGGTACTGATGATAGAATAGTATATAATATAGCACCAACAGGTTCGCTATATTACAGAAATGACAATTCAGGTCAAACACCTTCAGGAACTGGAGGAAATGCCCCAAGCCAAGGATATTATGAAAATGCAAATGGACAAGGTTTAGCAGCACCAGCCTCAGGATGTCCTGCATCAGATTATAAACAAATAGGAGTAGTAGCAGATTATCCTAATTCAAATTCAAAATCTTGGGATGGAGATATAAAACTGCAATTTTATAAAGATGCACAATACCCAGAAATTATTGAATTAAGAGTTTGGGGAACTGGAGGTACAGCTTGGAGTTTATCTAATTTAACGTGTCCAGGGGGTGGTTATGGAGAAATAGTTGGTATGGCTACAAAACTAGGAACTGATGATTGTACTAACTATGGTTCATATCACAACTCAACAACTGGTACTTTCCCTTGGAATGGGTTTTCTTATTCAAACAATACATTTTTTTATGATTCAGAAATTGGATCTTCATCTGCTTTAGAAGTTGGAGATACACTTTATTCAAATCAACAATTATCAAACCCACAATCACTTAAAGGTATAGGTAATAATTTGGGATATGTAAATATTAATAATAATATAATCAACCCAAAACCCAACACCTATTTCTCCACATGGAGTAATACTAATGGTACTCAAACACCTGAAGTCCCTGGGTATCAAGCTTATAATGAAGCTACAAATTTTACAAACTACCGAAAATATACTTCAACTTATTGGAATAACGTTATATATACAGGAAGTAATGCAGGTGTAATAACAAATATAACTAACACATATCAGTGGAAAGAAACAGTAGTAAAATATGCAGGAATAGGAAATGGTCCATTTTCAGTTAATTGTGGTTTAACAGCTAGTTTAACACCAGATACAACATATTATTTTAATTCACAGAGAAATAATGGATGTCCAGGTTATGGTGATTTTATTTACACAGGCGATCCAGGACAACCAACAGGAACTAATTTATCACCATGGGGTGAATATCCTGATAATTCTCTTAATTCAATCCTACCTACAGAAGGTTGGTATGTTGTGAACACAAACTCAGGTTGTAGAACTGCAGGTATGCCAGATAAAGTATTAATATATGTTACAGTTAGGGGAGGATGGTCAAGGGTAGCTGCATCACCTATGGGCTTTAATAATAGCCCTTGTTTTCAATAATAACTTGTTTTTCCCTTTATTTTTCCATACATTGTCCATATGTATGACTATATTATAGGCCATAACGGAAGTGGGCTCATAGAGTAACCAACCATAATAACGATATTGACATGCCAAATTGGAAAAAAGTAATAGTTTCAGGAAGTAATGCTGAAATAAATAATTTAAAAGCAGAGAGTTATACAATACTCCCAACAGGATCAGGTTCAGTACCTGCAAGATCCTACCCAATCCCTTTTATAGACACATCAGGTGGTGGAGATGATTCACCCATGTTTAAGGATAACCAAAACAAACTTATTTGGTATCCTGCAGGTAGTCTTAACATTACAGGTAATTTACAATTAGGGGATCTAGGTGCTTCACGCTCTTACTTTTCAGGTAGTGATGCAATATTATCAAGAACCATAACAGGTAGTCAACTTCAAATAGCAACTATACCAGTAGGTAGTTCTGAAAATAGAATTGTTGTTGTTAATAATGATGGTAGTACATTTTATAGAACAGATTTATCATTAACTGGAGCAAAAGGAGATAATGGTGAAATAGGTGCACAAGGTATAAATGGACAAAATGGAGCACAAGGTGGACAAGGTGTCACTGGTGTTCAAGGTTCAATTGGAGCTAAAGGTGTACAAGGAGATATAGGACCACAAGGTACAAGTGGTACAAACGGTGCTAAAGGTGCAAATGGTACACAAGGTATAACTGGTGAAAAAGGTGAAAATGGTGCTCAAGGTACAATAGGAACACAAGGTACAGATGGAGCTAAAGGATCAAAAGGTGAAATAGGTACTCAAGGTACAGATGGTACAGATGGTGCTAAAGGTAATTTAGGACCAACAGGACCAACAGGACCACAAGGTTCTCAAGGTATAACAGGTCAAAAAGGTGCTACTGGTGCAACTGGACCACAAGGAATAACAGGTACAACTGGTTCTCAGGGTACAATTGGTACAACAGGAGCAAAAGGAGATACGGGTTCAACAGGACCAACTGGATCACAAGGTGCTAAAGGAGATACTGGTGCAACCGGACCACAAGGTGGACAAGGTGCTAAAGGAGATACTGGTGCAACTGGACCACAAGGTACAATTGGTACAACAGGACCACAAGGTGGAATTGGTGCACAAGGTATAACAGGTATAACAGGACCACAAGGTGGAAAAGGTGATGTAGGACCAACAGGACCACAAGGTGGTAAAGGTCAAAAAGGAGAAGTAGGTTCAACTGGACCTCAAGGAGCAAAAGGACAAAAAGGTGAAATTGGAGTTACTGGACCAACAGGATCACAAGGTATTACAGGATCAACTGGACCACAAGGTGGAAAAGGTGATGTAGGACCTACAGGTTCACAAGGTATAACAGGTACTCAAGGTGTAACTGGTCAAAAAGGTGCAACTGGTTCAACAGGACCACAAGGTGGAACAGGACCAACTGGAACACAAGGTGAAACAGGTACAACAGGTTCAACAGGACCAACTGGATCACAAGGTGCTACTGGTGGAACTGGACCTCAAGGAGCAAAAGGACAGAAAGGTGAGATAGGAGTTACTGGACCACAAGGTGGACAAGGTGCTAAAGGTGCAACTGGTGCTCAAGGTACACAAGGTACTACAGGTCAAAAAGGACAAAAAGGTCAAACTGGAACAACAGGACAAAAAGGTGATAATGGTTCAACTGGTACACAAGGTACTACTGGTACAACAGGACCACAAGGTGATAAAGGACAGAAAGGTGAAGTAGGATCAACAGGACCACAAGGTGCTAAAGGTCAAACAGGACCAACTGGACCACAAGGTGCTAAAGGTGTAACTGGACCACAAGGTGGACAAGGTACTAAAGGTCAAAAAGGTGAAGGTGGTGCTCAAGGAACAGATGGTTCATTTGGTGGTGCTACATTCGATTATACATTTGATGGTTCATCAACAGGAGCAGGAGATCCAGGTACAGGTAAATTAAGATTAAACAGTGGTACTCAAAATGCCGCTACAGCATTATATATAGACGCAACAGATGATGATGGTAATGATATTCAATCATTCTTAGAAACAATTGATAATTCATCATCAGCGATTAAAGGTCATGTTAGAATTTCAAATAGAACGGATGCAGGACAATTCCTACTATTTGCTATAGACGAATTAACAGATCAAGGTGATTGGTGGAGTTTAGTAGTATTAAATGAAGCATCTTCAGCTACAGCACCATTCTCAAACAACGAAGATATTATAGCATCATTTGCAGTAGTAGGTGATCAAGGAGATAAAGGACAAAAAGGTCAAACCGGTGCTACAGGTTCAACAGGACCACAAGGTACAACTGGTGCCCAGGGTGCTAAAGGTAATACTGGGTCAACTGGACCACAAGGTGCTAAAGGTAATACAGGACCAACAGGACCAACAGGACAAAAAGGAGCAACTGGTTCAACAGGACCACAAGGTTCTCAAGGTACTACAGGTCAAAAAGGTGCTACAGGACCACAAGGTGGAACAGGACCTCAAGGTGCTAAAGGTGCAACCGGTGCTCAAGGTGGTGGAGGTGCTCAAGGTACAACTGGTACTCAAGGTGCTAAAGGTGTAACTGGACCACAAGGTGGAACAGGACCTCAAGGTGCTAAAGGTGCAACAGGACCACAAGGTGGAACAGGACCACAAGGTTCTCAAGGTGTAACTGGTCAAAAAGGACAAAAAGGTCAAACTGGAGCTCAAGGTGGAACAGGACCACAAGGTGGAACAGGACCACAAGGAGCTAAAGGTGCTACAGGTGCTCAAGGTGGCGGAGGTGCTCAAGGTACAACCGGTGCTCAAGGTGGCGGAGGTGCTCAAGGTGCTAAAGGACAGAAAGGACAAACCGGTGCTCAAGGTGGCGGTGGTGCTACAGGACCTACAGGACCACAGGGTACAACTGGTGCTCAAGGGGGCGGAGGTGCTCAAGGACAAAAAGGACAAAAAGGACAAACTGGTGCAACTGGACCAGGTGGTGGAACTGGACCAACAGGACCAACTGGACCACAAGGTGCTACAGGTGCACAAGGTGGTGGTGGTGCTCAAGGTGCTAAAGGTAATACTGGATCAACCGGACCACAAGGTGCTACAGGTGCTCAAGGTGGTGGTGGTGCTCAAGGTGCTAAAGGACAAAAAGGACAAAAAGGACAAACAGGTAATACAGGATCAACTGGACCACAAGGTGCTACAGGTGCTCAAGGTGGTGGAGGTGCTACAGGACCACAGGGTACAACTGGTGCTCAAGGTGGTGGTGGTGCTCAAGGTGCTAAAGGACAAAAAGGTCAAACTGGAGCTCAAGGTGGCGGAGGCCCACAAGGTGCAACAGGTGCTCAAGGTGGCGGAGGTGCTACAGGTCCACAAGGTACTACAGGTGCTCAAGGTGGCGGTGGTTCTCAAGGTGCTAAAGGACAGAAAGGACAAAAAGGTCAAACTGGAGCTCAAGGTGGCGGAGGCCCACAAGGTGCAACAGGTGCTCAAGGTGGTGGTGGTTCTACAGGTGCTAAAGGACAAAAAGGTCAAACTGGAGCATCAGGTACATCAAATACCTATGCTACGGCAATGAACCAATATGTTAATACTAACTCAACAGTTCAGTTTGGATTAGTAAGATCAACGAGTGATGTTATAGCATATTATTCTTCAGATGAAAGATTAAAAGATAATATGTCTCCATTAAAAGGTGCATTAGAAAATGTAACAAAAATAAATGGATATGAATTCGATTGGAATAATAACCAAGCAATTTATAAAGGACATGATGTAGGTGTTAGTGCACAAGAAATTCAAATGCACTATCCAGAATTAGTTGAAACAAGACCAGATGGATACTTAGCAGTTAAGTATGAAAAATTAGTAGCAGTATTAATATCAGCTATTAAAGAACTAAATAATAAAGTAGATAATTTAAATAAATAATAATGGGATTTAAAGTTACAAAAGACATAGAATTTGAAAATGGTTTAACTACCGACGAAATATATGTAAGAATTGAAGATTATAAGCTAGAAAAACACTCAGGAATGTTAAGAACGTTTGTTAACATTTATACATCACCTGAATCAGCTACAAGAGCAATTCCAACTTATATCGAAGATTTACAAATGAATGATGCTTCAGGTATTTTACCTCCATCAATGTCAGTAAATAATCAACAACATTTACTTATGCCTATTCAATACCACCCCGTAACTCAGAGTGTTGATGTGGAAGTAACATCTTATTCTTCATCATTTGTAGATACAGAAATTGATTATGTAGATTTTGATGATGATGGAAATGAAATTATATCAACAAGAACAGAATCAATAGAATCAGTAACAACCGGAAGCGAAATTGTAACTAAAACCGTCTTTCACCCTAATTCGATCACAGGTAGTGTATTTGAATATGCTTACTCTAGAGTTAAAGACCAATTTGCTGGGATTTTTGGGAGTGAAAGCATAACAGATATACTATAATATGGGTTGGGATACTACACAATACGCAACATATAATATACCTATGGGCACTAGTTTAAACTCGTGCTATGGGTTTTATAATTCTGCTTGGCAAACAAATTCAGGTTGGCCTACAGGTAATAATTATTCATTATGTGAGTTCATGAAGACTTATAGTTCTGGTACTACACTTAGTGGTGTTACACCGTATGTGTATAATATGAATGGTAAAAATTCATCCTCATCATCAAATTTAACAACAGCATTTATAAGATATGAAGATAGAAGATTTTATTTTAGTGTAAATTCAAGTAATGCATCACAAGGTGGTGTTACAACTGGTACCCCTATGCCACAAGGTGGTTCAACAACTACTTTTATATCAGCTATTAATATTAATGTTTTATCAAATGACCAAACTTATATAGGAATAAAAGCCCTCCCAGCTTACAATTACTCTTTTATTAATTGGAGATATAATACTGCTAGTGGTACAATTTGGAATAGTGTAGCAGCAACTAACGTATATCATAATTCTTCAAACATAATGAATGGTGCTGTTCAACATTTTTGGGCAACATTTTTTGTTAATTTTTCAGACAAAAGATTAAAAGAAAACATTAGACATATAGGTAAATCTAAATCGGGCATTAATATCTATACTTGGAATTATAAAAATCCAGAAAAACATGGCTATGGATTATTTGAAGGCGTAATTGCCCAAGAAGTTCCTCAGGCTACTATAACAAATTCTGAAGGATACTTATTAGTAGATTACTCTAAAACAGATGTCATCTTTAAAAAGTTATCCAATGGCAAGAGATAATCAAATCATTTCAGGATCCAATCCAGGGGTTCAACTAGGAGTCGCATACAATCAAGCTATAGCGGGTTATACTGCTTTTAATGCTATTGCAGCTTCAGGCTCAGGATTAATTTACAATCAAGACATTCCAAATCAAACATTAGCAAGACAATCATCAGGATTGTATAATAATTGTTGGCAACAAAGAACAGGATGGCCCGACAACGCTAATCATTCTTTTTGTAAGATGTTTCGTGCTTATTATAATGGTAATGTGTCCCCAGCAACTGCAACTCAACCTACTTCTAATTCAATGACGTCTACTCCAGACCAATACAATAATAGTACAACTGCAGGAACATATTATGGGGTTGGACTTTGGTATACTAGAAGTAGATATTATTTTGGTGTTCAAGTTAATGAACCAACATATGGAACGTGTAAAATTGCAAGTCCTTGGTTTGTAGGACCAGCAGGTGGAGGAAGAGATTATTATTTAACAAGTTTAAATTCATTATCGGGTACAATTTCTGGTTTTAGAAATGGAAATGTAGGAGGAGGTTCAACTAACTCATACAATAGTGGTGCGGTTTCACCTGATTATATGACATTAATAGCAACAGCATCATACCCAAAAGTATTTGCTGGTTGGAGATCAAATGGTGCAGCTGGAACAGTTTTATCAACAAGTGCATCTTTTAATTTATATTATACCAACGTTAATATGAGAGCATTAACAGTATTGTGGTGTATGTTTAAAGTAAATTAAATAATATTAAAAAAAGGTTTTTATGGAAGTAATATGGGTTTTGGAAAATGTCAAACGGGACAAGTTATTTTATAGTAAATTACAACTTACTTTATTAGTAGCATCTGTTTCTTTATGGAGAAAATATCATCCTGAACATTATACGGTAATATACTGCGATAATTTGACGTATAATACGTTGAGTAAACTAAAAATACTACATCTATGGCATAGTGTGCGAAAACTAGATTACCCCGATGATATAGACAGAGAAGTATTTTGGTCAGGATGTAAAACTAAAATAATTAGTGAAACAAACCAACCTTTACTTTTAGTAGATCATGATTTTTTAATAAGAAAAAATATAGATAAACATTTAAATACTAACGTCTTATATTCTTAGGATGAAATTGAAAGTAATTGGTACCCACCAGTTTGGGATCCATATGCTAAGCAAGTTCCATTTGAAAGAGTTGTAGATAGAGCAGCTAATGTGTCATTATTTTACCTACCAGACCCAGAATTTGCAAGAAAGTATGGTAAGAAAGTATTAGAAAATCATAGAATACTTACAAAAATACTTAAAAAACTCCCTCCTAGTAAAAAATGGGAAATAAGTGCTAACCATATGATATTATCTGAACAGTTAATGTTAAAACAATGGTTAGTTAAATATAAAATCCCACACGAAACACTAACAAATTTAGTTTGGGATTGCACTAAACCACCACACAGATGTTTAGAAGATGAAGTTAAAGCTGATCAAGGTATTTGGAATCTTAAAGAAAGTTTATTATATTACAAGCACTATGGGGTAGAAGAAACATATTTAAAAGAACAATACCACAAAAACCACATAGTATATGAAACAGAAATAAACTACTTAAGACGCTGTATTATAGCTGGTAAATTAGTAGATTATGATGATTTTTTTAATGGTTTAAGAAAATATGTAAATGAAATATAATTTAGATTTTGATTTAGGAGTTGATAAAATATACGTTATTAACTTACCAGAACATACTAGCAGAAAAAAAGAAATGATAGATATGTTTATGACTTATGGTATTCAAAACTATGAGTTTATAGAAGCAATATCAGGTAAAGATCTTGAACCTATTTCTAAATTAATAGAAAAAGGCATATTAAATAAATACTGGGTTGATCCCACAGGAATATTTACATATAATATTGTAGCTTGTGCTTTATCACATAGAAAAGCTGTAGACCATTTTTTAAATACTAATTATAAATCATGTTTAATATTAGAAGATGATGTTGTTTTTGATGATGATTTTTTTAAATATGCTCTTTCTGGTCGATTTGATTTATTTAAAAAACAAATAAAAGAAAGTAAAGCTGATATAGTACTTTGGGGTAAACAAAAAACAAGAAATATTAATGGTGTTGAAACCCAATATTCTGAATTGTTATCAAATGCAACAAATAACCATTTCTCAGCCCATGCATATCAAATAAATAGAGAATCAGCACTTAAATTATTTGAATCTTATTTTCCATTAAGATTTGCAGCTGATGTTAATTTAGATTTTGGTGGTTTTAATACTTTAAGTTCAAAAGTAAGTTTAATACAACAATCACAAGGTAAATATGATCATAGGATTATTGATGATATTTGTAAGTCAGTGCATAGGATGAATAATAAAGAAGAATCTGCTAGTTCTACACAACCAGATAGATATGATGATCCTCAATTTTTCTATACAAATAAAGGTATGCCTATAGATTATGTAGCTAGAAGAAATTTCAAACTTCCAAACGGAAGGACACATGCTGAATGTAGTATAATATATTTTAAATTAGATGAAAGCAATTCACGTAAATTGGACTAAA
>Ga0181390_1001469_pt1 | contig 10413 bp, 12 predicted proteins | sample 13SPOviralmetaG_FD_130085 | JGI IMG/M metagenome (GOLD analysis project Ga0181390, IMG submission 130085) | Marine viral communities from the oligotrophic San Pedro Time Series (SPOT) site, San Pedro Channel, CA, USA - 13 SPOT_SRF_2010-07-21 | ecosystem: Environmental > Aquatic > Marine > Strait...
CTTAAATCTACCATCTGACCAGACTGCATGAATCCCGATGGGACGTGAAAAGAAAATTCATTTGTCTGTGAAACAGCGTCAGAAGCATTCTCCATAACTGACTTACGGAATGTAGTAGCATTTGGATAGATTAAGCAAGACTGCTGTAAATGTCCCAGTTGATCTTGTAGAGATGAAGTGCAAGCCATATATGAATTCATAAATTTTGAATAATGACGAATATTTTCGCACACCATTTTTGAGCGATTTGCCCGAATAGTTAATGATTCAATAACATTGTAAATACCAAGACGATTATTCATTGTGACGTTATCTCCATCTGTTAGACCTGTGGGAGTAGCAAGATTATCTTTGAAAGCATTAAAATTACCGACAATCCTTATTGTAGAAGGATCAAGCATCCCCGCCTGAGCGGATACTGTGAATGAAAGAACTGGAAAACCATTCTTAAAAGATATTTTACCATCAGATGGAATATTATCTGGGCGAATCTCAATATAGCGACTTGTCATATTTATTTATAATATTATTATTATAAAAATTCTAAAAGTTAAATTAACAAAAATTATTTATTGGATTACTTCCACGCTTCCATCTCTAATGACTAATCTACGAATATGGAAAACATAAGAGTTAAATAACTTCGGTTTAGTCGGAGCATTGGCAGTCTGATATCTTAGCATTACTGCTAAATCTTTTCCCCTTAAATCTAAGACACCACCCTGTCCCCCTGCTGAGAAAGAGCGTCCAAAGATAAAGTTATTCATAAATTCACTGAAAGACCTTGGTTTAATACCAGAGTTATCTAGTGTCTTTTCTAATTCATAAAGATGGAAAGCATCCAGAGAATTTTTAGTAGCAATCTTTTTAGTAGATATTTCCCTTGAAGGAACCCTTTTACCATCTATCTGATACTGAACACTTGATAATTCATCACAAATACCTGTGTATGCTGAACGAGTGGATGCTAAACAAATATCATTTAAATTTTTACTCGTTGTATTATCAACTGAATTATCAGTCCCAGTAATAACATATGTCCCAGAACCAGAAATTAACTGAGCAGATGTATAAACACTTGAATCTTGGGGAATAACCATTAATGCTTTTGCTCTGCTATTCTGTGCGAATATCTGGAATGTAGTCTGTCTATCAGTAGCAAGGATACTATGTTTATAATTAGTAGTGGACATAATATCAAACTCAATTGCTCTGCCTTCACGAACTTTACTTATCATTCCCGCTTCATACTGGGGATCAAGCATAACTTGTGAAACAATTAAATTTACATTTGAGATTTCAAAACTTGCGTCATATGAAGCAGCATCCGCTACAGCAGTAGAATAAATAACCCATTCATCTTTTACAAGAGCAACTCCATCATTTGTGACGGCACTTGCTAGTGTTATTTCAATGAGACCATCACCACCATCAGCAGCAGCAGATAAATTAATCTCTGAAATAGTAGCAGTCGCACTTAAATCTGATTCACTACCATTATTATTTGCTCTACAAAAATTAATAGTTTCACCGACTACAAAAGGGAATCTTGCTACTCTATCAGCACCATCAAGATTATTTTTAGTTGAAACATAAAAAACAGTAGCAGCAGCCGAATTCGCCCAATTATTTTCATTCGGAGATTCACGACCATTTAGAGAATGGAAATGTGGATTAAGTGGAGTGCGAGTATCTTGAAGGACAGAGTCTAACTGCTTAATAACATTTTCAGCAGAATTTATATCTAGTTCTATATATAATCCAGAAGTCATCATAATTGGGAAGATGGATACCGAATCAGCAAAAATTCCTGTATGAAGCGGGATTGAAACTTTGGCGTTTAAGAAATCAGAATCAGAAAAAGCAACAGTCTGATTACCAGAAGTCTTTTTAAAGTAAGGATTAGTTGTAGTGTTCGCCATTCCAGTTTTAGTTGTTCCTTCTGTTCCACGATTTTCTGGTTGATGAACAGCACATCCTTCTACAAGAGCACGCATATTTTCAGTTGTTGTATCTTTATCATAATCATATTTTACAGATACATAAGAAGCATAATCAGAAATCTCTTCAAGAAGTTGTCCCCTTGAGCCATCATAGATCCTGCAATTTTTGATTAATGTAGATGTACATTTATCTAACTGGAGACGAGTGGGAGTTCCGCCAGCAGGAAGTTTTAGTTTTACATTAAATTGTAAATAAGATTCTCTACCATCCATGAATTTAGTAGATGGATCTACGAATATCTGAACCTTTTGTCCGGGTGAATAAGATAAACCATTTTCCGAAGGAACAGATATCTTCTTTTCACCAACACGAGCGGATTGATCAGCAGTCCAGTAAGCACTCATTTATTTATAACATTTCTATTATAAAAAAAATTAAAAAATTATAATTAAAAAAGTTTTGAAATATCAGAAGTTTTTACTGAGTCCTTCCAGTCGCAACAGCTTGTTCAGATACTTGTTCTTCAGGTTTTTCAGTTTCTGCTGCTTGCTGATTCTTTAAATCTTCACTTTGTTTATCAGAATCTAATTTTTCACCAATGGATTCAGTAATACCAGAACTTAAATCAAGAATACCACCAACAAGTTTAGCAGGTGGGAAGAATGTTCCGATAATATCAGCAGCCGCACCACCAATCTGTAAGACATTTCCTGCTTTTTCCCAAGTATTATTCCCAGCAATTTTACCAGATTTAATATCTTCATATAAATCCATTCCACCCATAGCAGCGGAACCAAGAACACCGACCTTTTCACCAATCGCACCGAGTTTAGTTTTATTCAGTAAATTTTCTCCATCCTTTGCTAATCCAGAAACAACTGCTTTATCAGCACCTTTAAGAGCAGTTTTCGCTTCACCACCTGCTGCCTCTGTTAATTGTCCTTCGCTCATAGCATTACGCATATTAGTAGAATCTCCTGCTGCTGATTCACGAAGACTATTTTGTGTATCTTCTAATGGATTAGATGCTTTCGTTGGTGCTCCCGTTGCTTTATTAGCATAATAATCATTATATGCTTTTACTTTTCCCGGAATATCTTTTGCTGTCCATAAATTAGTCGCTTGGTCTTTTGCTTGCTGAATAATATTTGTTGTTTTTTCTTGATCTCTAAGAGATTGTATTCTATCAGCAACTTCAAAATTATGTTGTCTTACACGGTCATTAAAATCTCTTACAGATTTCATATGAGCATTACCCATTGAGATGGCTGCTCCATTTGTCCCATACAAATCACCCATTTTTATATATATTTAACTTATTTTTTTTAATTTATCAAAATAAATAATATTTATGATATTTCTAATTCTTCTGTTTCTGTATCACGAGTCGGATAAATTTTAGTTTCATGGCGGATGTATGCTTCTGCGGGGTTCTCAGATAATTTTAAATATAAAAATGAATATCTATCTTTGTGTGCTTCTTCATATAATTTTAAAAAGTTATCTTGACCACCAACTAAATCACCATATTCTTCTGCTATTTTTTCTAATTCTTTTGAGTTCTGTTGTTTGCATATGATAACGTCCGTGGCGTTATTACGAATCATACCAGCGACAGCACGGAAACTTTGAACAGCGATTAAATAAAAATCAATATAATGTCTGAATCTTGTTGAAAAGAATGACACTTGATTTGTTTTCTTAAAATCTTTCGTTAATACATCATCCATAACAAGAGCATAAGTCGGTCTTTCTTCTTTGATTTCATATTGTCCTTGAGACTTCTTAATGTTTTCAATAATACTATCTTCATATCTGTCTTGCGTGTCAAAGTGTTTTGAGAGTATTTTACCTTTGTTATCAGTATGAAGAGTCGTTGATATAAATTTAACGACATCAAACTTGTCTTTATAAAATTGCTCGTTGCAGAAATAGTTCACTAAAAGATTACTTTTCCCAGATCTTACTGAACCGATAATTAAACATAGTGAAGGCATTTGCGGTAAATTCGGATGTATATCATCAAACTTTGCTGAAGGTTCTTCATCCTTCACTTTAAGAACTGTCGGAACAGTCTTCTTGGATTCTGCTTTGGCTTTCTTGGGCATTATATATATGATGTAATATAATTAAATTTGATTTAAAATTTACATTATATATCTAATTGAATGATGTATAAACCACAGACAATATATTTTTGGAAAAAACATGGTATTAAAAGCGATAATTATGATAAACTATATGAATATCATATGAGTATTAATAATTGTCAGTTATGTAATGTAGAATTTGACGATTCACCAAAAAATCACAGATGTTTAGATCACGACCATCATACTGGATTATATCGTAAAACATTATGTAGAAGTTGTAATTCTCATTATGAAGTAGCAAGAAAAAAATATAAAAAACATACTACAGAACATATGTGGATAAGTAATCGCAAAACATTTAATAAAAGATATAATAAATATTATTTCTCTTGGGCATATCAAAGAAGGATTGATGGAAAATATAAAAATAGAAGTTTTAAAACATTATCAAAGGCAATCGCTTATTCATTCATTATGTTATTGAAGGAACCTTTTTAAAATATTGTATTTATTCTAACCAAAGGTATGCTACTCTAACCAAATAATATCTCTTGGAAGATTCATTTTATAACAATAATAGAAGCAATCAAAATTACATTTATTTTCTTGTTTTTCTGGTAATTTACCATTAACTAATTTTTGAAACTGAATTCTTTTTCTTGGGATAATTATTTGTAAAGGATTATCTGTATCTTTATAATTTTCTCTGATATATTTAGTGCATATTTTACTACAAGGCATAATCATAATGAAAGGTTTATCTAACTCTTTTAATCTCGGCATAATCTTCTTTGCTAAACTGAAAGGTGGATTACTGATAATAACTTCACCTTCATTATTCTCAAAGAAATCAATATCTTGATGAATAACTTCTTTACATCCAAGATCCCTTAAATATTCTGCTGATTTACCATCACCATAAAATGATTCCCATATTACTTTATCTTTTGGGATATATTCATTGATATTTTCCCAAGCATATTTGGGAGTCATATAATCGTCGTGTTTCTCAAGGGTCTTTGTGTGAAAGGAAGCCATTGTGAGTAATTTATTGTGTCAAAATATTTTTGTTTTCAAAATCAAATTTTTGATGATTACTTACTTTGCTCCGCTAAACCAACTTGAAATACAATTTTCATAGAAATAAGGATTAGATGAACTAGTATTAATTCCTTTGTCTTCATTATAGACAAATAAAAGATCATAAATTGATGTTTTTGGCACATTTTGTTTCAACATACGATGACCAGTCGTTTGAAAGACAAGTCTGCCCTTCCAAGTATCATATATACTTTTACTTTGTTTTTCATATGTTCTTTTCTCAACATCTTGCATTATATCTAAAAATAAAGGATTTCTATCTGTAGATCCCATCTCCGCATTACAAGGTAATTTTCTTTTATCATTATTAAATGTGGTAAAGACTTCTTTATTATTCTCTAAAGGTTTCATATCCTGTAATGGATAAGCGTCACAATCTATATACCATCCGCCATGAATGAAAAGTATAAGATACCTTATGAAATCACATCTTTGAATATCATATCTAAAGTCATTCCAGAGTTCTATATATTGTGGGAAATATTCAACGATTAATTCTTCACAATCCTTTAAATTCCATAATTTATATTCATAACCATAATGATTAGCGAATTGTTCTGTTTTTAAAGTGTATTCTTTGAATTTGGGAATATCATTTAATTCTTTTCCAGTGAAAGACCAGAATATTTGATGAATTTTTCTCGGTATCATTTATAATCTTTATTTAGAAAAAATAAGGACTCATTAAAAAACGATTTATTTTTAAAACAATATTAAATAAATAAATTATGTGAAAGACAAAGAGTTTTGATTCTTACCGAGTTTTTACTGAACCCTTTTCTACGATTTGACAAGTGCTTGTGGTTCAATTAAATAAACTTCTCCAAGTTTATCAAGAGTTATGGGATATTTAACACGATACCATTTTGATCTTTTACTTTCAGGTGTTTGTAAGTGAGACCACCAAAAATTTTTATCTCTATCAAATCCATTAGTATTTGTTGCCCCTTTTCCACCTTTACGCTTTATTAAGTATTTATAACATCTTTTACTGTAAATACTATTTTCTCTAAAAATATAATTATTGTCTTCATAAACAATCTCTTCCATTATTTATAGAAATAAAATAATAATCTTTTAAATATATTCTCTATATTTGCTAATAGCAAGCATTCCAGCGATTAATGAGTTTTCCATTAGTATCTCTTGCTCCATATCCTTGAATTTTCTTTTGTAAATCTTTCTTTTGTTGATCAATCATTTGCTGTTTTTTCTTTTCTTCTTTGCGTGCTTTACGGATAGTTTCATATTTCATAATTGCTTCTAATGATGCATTCTCTAAATCTTCTTTTGTGAATGTCTGCCCATGACTAACAGGAGTAGATTTACGTGGTTGCGATTTATCTGCATTAATTACTTCATCTTCTAGTTGTTCTAAATCTTTCTGTGCTTTTTTCTTTTTTAACTCTTTTGTCTGTTTTTCAATTTGTTTCATTCTCTTTTTTTCTTCAGCGTTTTTACGACGAGTAATTAATGCTTTTTCACGTGCTAAAGCCAATTTTGCTTTATGATCTTCAGATAATTTACGTTTAGTTTTATTTTTTGTCTGCTTCTTCTGGGGCAAGGGCTGCTGCTTTGCTTGGGGTGGTGGTGATTCACTTTCTGATACTTCACTAATAATTAATGGCTGGTCACAGGGGGATTCATTTATCTTTTTCTGCTCTAAAAGAAAAATATCATTCTCTACTATTTCATCACGTTCAATGACTTCAGGTATATCAATCGGCATAACTGGTGAGTCTAAATCACAAGATGGTTGAGAGTTTTCTTCAATAATATCTTCAGGAGCAAAGTTTAACTGAACACGGGGGGCAACTTTATTACTCATTTATAGTAAAAATCTATAAAAAAATAACTAAAAATTTATTTAATTTTGTTAAAATATGTCTTGTTTTGGTGAATTAACTAAAGAAAAAAAATCTACATTAATTCTCTTGGTTTCTTTCTAAACACTAAACAGACTATACTCTGTCCAGTAAGTATAGTGCTATATTGTTCATTCACATAACAGAATGAAATATCAAACTCATTAATAGCGAGTGGAGATGGATTATCTAAATCTAACCATATTATATTTTTTGGTTCATATGTTTGTCTTCCAGAATTAGATTCTAAATCAGTTAAATGTGATAAAATCTTTGAGCGATTACCAACCCGAGCATTTGTAGTATTCTGTCCAAAGTTATTTAATCTTACAAACATACTGAGAGATGAAACTAAACTTGGGGAATAATCAGATTCATATGTTTTCCGATTAGCACCACTACCATTACCAACAGTATTCGGAGTATCAATTATAGCACTACGGAAACCGAGAATATCACGAGCATTAGCACCTGCTGTCTCAGGATAAAGATCACTTTGTTGTAGAATTAATACATTATCATATTCTACTCCAAAAGCAGCATTATCTATTCCCACTTGTAAATATGCCTTACCAGCAACCTTGCTTTGTATGACTGGTCTGCTCTCAACTCTAGCACATAATCTTAAATTATCAGTGAGTTCCATAGTTTCATACCATCCACTTTTATAAGCAACTTTAGCATTATAATCTGATAAACTTACAGTATTAAAATCAGTAATATCTAATGTACAAGTTGTATCTCCACCGAGTCCGCCCACAGATAATACAGGGTGAAGACACCAACACGCTTGATGAACTGGTTTAAAATGACTATTCTTCGGTTCCCCATCCTTATAACTTGTAATGATTAACCAAGCCTTTGCTGTAGCATCATATATTTCTACTTTTACTTGTTCACCTTCAACTGTAAATTTAACATCTGTATAATTTTTTCCCGATAAATTTTCTTTAGATGAGAATGCTGAAGTAGAATTATTCCAATATTGTATCTCTTGAAATACTAATTGTTCATAAGTATCTGACCATCCATACTGATATAAGACTAAATCATCATCTAAATCTCTTGCTACAGCAAAATCAACAAATACTTCATTATCAAAATCAATGGGATGCGGAGCAACAAAATAATCACTATAAGGTGGAAATTTAAATCCATTTTCATCTTCATCATTAATATATCTACTTAAACCGACATGCCATTCAACTCCAGAAGCATTTGCTCTTCCAGCAGTTCCAGATATATTAACTGATAATACGCCACCAGACAAATCCATTGGCAACGTGGGAGCAATACCAGCACAAACTATATCGGAATCAACATCTTCTCTTTGAAAAACACCACTACTATAAGTAAATATTGTGTCTTCACCAGCAGAAGGCTGTGTAGCATACCAATCTTCAAATGCTCCGTTAGCGGGAATACCTGCTATTTTAGCAACACTTTGATCATATGTAAATTTATATCCAAGGAAATCAAGACTTGAAGCATTCCTTAAAACTTCTACTTCTGGAACTTCCTTAACATTCGGATGATAAGTAGTTTCTCTAATTGATTTCTGAATAGTATTAGCGAAATCATCAACTGCTACTTCTAAAACTCCTTGTTCAGAATCAAGTAAAAAATCAGTGAATACTGGATAAGATGTAGTCTCATCTAACTGTGGGGAAGTTGTCCCATCTTGATCAACTTTCTTACCGAAGTATTGATAAAATTTACTATTTCCACTAGATATTACAACTCTACCATCAACATTTACTTTACAACTCTGAAGAGCAACTTGAGCATTAGCAGGAATATTATAAGTAGAACTCAGAGTATTTCTAAAAGACCAAGCCTTAGAAACATTATTCTGTAATCTTTCATTCTGACCATCTTGATCTTGATTAGAGCAAACAATTAAACTCATTTATTATATATATTATAATAAATAATTTATATATTAGAAAAAAATAATTTATAATCTATACGATGACTTATCATAAAAAACAACTGAATAGTAATACTCCTTCTTATAAACAGAAATTACAATTTAAGGGAGATATGGAAAAAGCAAAAAAAAAAGATAAAATTAATCAGAAAAAAATTTTTGAAGATTCATCAAAAAAATCTTCTAAAAAAAAGAAAGTTTCAAAAAAGAAATATTAATATATTTTATTTTATGGGTTATCTGTTTCATGGGATATATTATGAAAAATTTACATCAATAGCATATCCTTTATCAAGTTTTCCTTCAGGTGGATTATGGAAGAAGATTCCTTCATTTTATATGGATTATGAAGAAGAATTTAAGAAAAGTGAAGATAAAAGAAATCAACAAAAGCAAGAAGAATATAATCGTAAAAATAAAGAAAATACACATCGGTTTTTCAGAAGTTTCTTTGGATGGGATGTCCCCGAAGGTGCCGAAGGTGAAGATTCAGAACTTGGTGGTGAAGATTATCCTTATAATGTTTTCGGTTTAAAAAAATCAGCATCTTCAGAAGATGTTAAGAAAGCATATAGAAAAGAGATTTTAAAGACACATCCAGATAAAGGTGGTTCTAATGAATTGTTCAGAAAAGTTCAACAAGCTTGGGAATATTTCAAAAGTAATTTATAAATGTCAAATATTATTTGACAATTGACAAAATTCTATTTTTTGTTTCAGATAATAATTGTTGAGAAGAAATAATATTCGTAAATTTACAAAATGTCAAATATTATTTGACATTCATTTAAAGTTATATTCATTATATATATTGTAGAAAATGGAAAACAAAAGATATAATTTAATTGTTAAAGATTATATTGATACAATATTAAATATAGATCCAGATATTAGCAGACAGATGAAATCTCATTATAAGAAACAATTTATAGAAATTACTGAAGGTGAAAAAACTGAAAATTTATTATTTAAACTTTGTAAGAAAATATCAGATTTAGAAGATGAAGTGAAAGCAACTAGACAAAATTATAATGAATTAAAGGATGATGTAAAACAATATAGAACTACGATTAAATCTTATCAACAAAAAGAAGAACATTTAATTGAAGAATATGGTGAAAACTCATATCAACATAAAATTTATCAAAAGGGTGAATTATTTAAAATATTACATAAATAAATCAATGTCAAAACCTGTTTCAGTAGTCATTAAAAACTCGTCCAAACCAGAAAAGAAATTAATGGCGATATTTACTTTAGAGAACGGGAGAAAAAAGACAACGCATTTCGGAAGTGCTGGAATGGACGACTACACCAAAACCAAAAATAAAGAGCAACGATCACGATACTTAAAACGACATCGTCGGAATGAGAACTGGAATAATCCTGTTTCTGCTGGGGCTTTAAGTCGCTGGATATTGTGGAATAAAGAATCAAAGGCGGCATCTATAACTGATTATAAAAAGAGATTTAAATTTAA
>Ga0181390_1001471_pt1 | contig 10404 bp, 22 predicted proteins | sample 13SPOviralmetaG_FD_130085 | JGI IMG/M metagenome (GOLD analysis project Ga0181390, IMG submission 130085) | Marine viral communities from the oligotrophic San Pedro Time Series (SPOT) site, San Pedro Channel, CA, USA - 13 SPOT_SRF_2010-07-21 | ecosystem: Environmental > Aquatic > Marine > Strait...
AAGATACGATACACTTCTTGTTGCGAAACAGAATTAGAAAAGTTTTTAATGTTCTTTCGAACGAAACTCTTCACAAACTCAGTTTGCCCAGCAATGTTTAATGTCTCGTTTTCTAGACTCGTATCAGCAGTGCCAGTCAAGATGGTATATGCTTTCATGAAATCGCGATAAAATCCATCTCTATCGTTTACAGTAAACACCTTATTCTCTCCGTACAGACCGAACCAATATACCAAGAAAGCGGAAAATACATCTTGGTTGAACTTCTTCCCTCGGAACTTGCGTAGTCCAAGGGCGTCGTTCAAGAAGTTGTTAACAACCTTCATCGCTGCCTTCGTCATAGGCGGATTACCGTTCGCGCAGATTTCTTCTATCTCAGTCTGACCAGAATCAACCAACCCACCTTCGATAGCACGAATCAAAGCAATCGCAACATACTCATCCCACTTGCGGCGAGGGTTAGGGTTTCCGTCAAAGTTTTTGACGACCCAATCGCCTTTCGCGTTTAGGTGGTAATTAAATAATGAGTGGACTTCGTTTCCATACTCTTTAACGTACATCGTTTGACTTCGGATAAACTCACACACAGGAGATTGCTCATCTGACATAACCATCTCCATGAAATTAACAGGAGTTGTTTCATTGATGTTACGGAACAACTCAGTCGCTTCGTGCGAAGTACAAACGCGGATATCAACTGGTACCATGATAGAAGATAGATTTACATCGTCCATGTCGATATAGGTCTTTCCGTCCAATGAGATCTTGCCTTCATAGAACTTGACTATAGCACGGACTCGGTGACCTCCGTCGATGACCAAGAAGTCTGCCTTATAGATCTTCTTCGCTTCTTCTTCGTTGCGGATGTCACGGATGGTTAGCATACCACAACCGTATCCACTCAACATGCTTCGTACGATACGAACAGACTTTTTGATGCCGGTAGTTACAGCAGGTCGCTGACCGATAGGATTGGGGTCTAACTTGCCTGTGATTGCAAGGTTTACTATCTCTTGAAGAGACATTATCTTTATTTCAGATTTCATGATTGATCCTCATTTTAGTTTTGGCAATATTGCCAGGCAGGTTGCGTTTAATTAACAACCTACAATTTAATTATGTTAAAAAAATAACATAATGTAAAGCTTTATTCAGTAACGAACTCACTCTTCTCTGCAGCGAACCATCCAGCATATCCATATCCGGCAGATGATCCACCAACTGCCGCGACTGCCGCCCAACCGCGAAGTTCTTGGACGTTCTTCTTATTGGTGCCAGTATATACAGTCTTACGCTTAGGGGGACGCTTCGCCCTCACCTTCTCAACGAAACCACCGAGGCGCTCAAACTGCTTCATCTGATCTGCTAACTCTGCACTCAACGCTCGCTTATCCATAACTGTCTCCTATTAAAGAAACACTATTATGCATTAAAATCAAAATAAAGTAAAGCTGCAACCCCTTGATTTCCAAGGAGTTTTTGCAGCGTTGTAAGTCGTTGATTTGTAAGGAAAAACTGGATCGGTAATAATACCGTTATACGAAAAAATCTTCGAGGGAGTTGCTGTTCTTATCGTATCGACCGCCAGAGGCATCGCGCAGACGGAGTTCAGCATTGCCTGTACTTTTGCGCGTGTACATGGTACAAAGGTCAGGGAACATCTCAGCGATCTGAGTGATCGAGTTGTGGACGTATTCTTTGGTGCGTACAGTCTGAAGTCCACCCGCTTCCTTATAGTAGTTGCTCTTCACCGTGTAGTTATCAAGACGGCAGAGGACGCCATGCTTGACATATTGACGGAGACTGTATTCATAGTCCTCACCGTGATTTGTCACTCGATCAAGTTCAGGGTCATGGTCACAGATCACACCAAACATTGAGGCAATGATGTAGCAAAGTTTGTCATACACTCGATCCTTCATGAAGAATGCGTTTGATGCCGCATAGATGCCGAAGGTCTTGGCACCAACGTTCTCACACTCAGCGAACCCACGCTCAATGATCTCAGTATACAGGTCGTCAATCGGGACGAGCGTCTTCTCGTCTTGCCGACGCTGAACCTCGTCGATGTCATCGTCGAACATCATGAGTCGCGTGCCCTCAGGGTAATACTTCTCCATGAAGTTACGCTGAGCACCGATCGTAGGGACACCCACTACGATGTTGTTGTAGATATTATCCTTCAATGCTTCGGAATAAATCTCATACTCCTCATCATTCGCAACGAACACGGTTACGCGCTCGGGCGGGATGTTATGACTTTCCAAGACTCTCAGCGTTTTCTGCTGTACAGTCTCAGCACGTTTATACGAAGGTATCGCAATTTTATAATCGATCATACAAAAAAATCCTCAAGTGAGTTGTTGCTAATCGCTTCGGGATGATACTTCTGTAGCACAGTTTCGCCAAGTTCAGACTCAAGATAATCGTACCACTCTTGATTACCCCACATTGACGGCGAGACGCCGTTCCATAGTTTATGCCAGAGCGGGTGACTCGAATCCTTACGACGCGACTCGACGTAATCATATCGTGCCTTCTCGTATTCCCAAGAACCTAATTCTAGCATTTTTTCACGGAAATAGCAAACGAGCGAGATACGCTCCATCTCCTCAACCGTTTTGCCTTCGGGTGGGAGCATCTCAGTGTTACCATGAATACCGTCGTGGTTGTTAATCAGAAGCAGATCACCAGGACGAATGTTAATCGCGACGCGATACTCAGGCAACACAAGGTATCCACCCTGCCACTCTTTATCGTTGGCGACCACGGTTAGGTTGGAGAAACCTTCGTGAAGGTCACCAGCATCACGGTGAGCAGCAGTACGGAAGTTCTTATTCACGGTAATCGTAGTGAATGGCGTTTTCTCACCTGCCACGCGGAAGCGTGAGTCCAGTTTGTTCGCCTCACGATCCTGTATTCCATGGCGAAGAGGTAGCATCTCCTTGAACTTATCAGCGAGTTGTATCATGAACGGATAGCACTTCTCATACGTTGAGTAATTTTTCTCAGTGTAAGAGGTGGCGCGACCGTATGGGATACGCGGATAGCGATCAAAGAAACCAGCGATGCCGGATAGAACCTGATTCGCATAGGTAGTGTCAGAGATAAATGACTTCTTGAGGAATGACGCATGCTTCGATGCCTCTTCCGGAAGCATGACACTCAGTTCCTCAACCTTATCAGAGAAGAAGGTATCGTAATTGTAACCAGCGTCGGCGATCTGACTGCGTAACCAGACCAAACCACGTGCCCCAGAATTACTGCCGGCATACTTGCGGCGAATCGTTTCGATCGGGTCTTCGTCCAGCAGACTGGTAGTTGAGTCGATGAAGTATTGTAGGATTTCGGACTGCTCGTCAGTGACCCAGTCGCGGTTGTTCAGTCGACCCTCTTTGGGACCTGCTGCCTTGCCACGGTTTTGAGTCGGAGTCGCCGCACCTACCAGACCATCGTACGCACCACGCTGTTGCTCATCCGTAAACGCATTTTTACGAAACTTAAAAATGATGTTTTCCTCGTTCTGGACATCGCCGAACGAGGCAGGAGCATAAAAGTCAGTGTCGGCATCCACGAGGAGATCGTAGTCATTATCAGTCATGAACGAACCGATCTTATCCTCGCATTTTAGTTTAATGTTAGACTGGACGATACGAACACCGTCCAGCATTTCAAAGGTATGATTCATATAATGTTCTCGCACAAAGATGTATATATTATGCCATATTTTATATCAATTGTCAACTGTTTCTTGCAACCTAGCAATCCAAGGGTAGTAAACATCGACGAGATAATCTTGGGTTGTCCACTCGCTGATCACATCATAAGCGTGCATCGCCTTGAGTAGTTCGATTGCTTCGATTTTCCAAGTCTCCCAGAGATCAGGATTATGCTCTTGAATCGACAGGGAGTTATGCATCAGGTCATTAATCTTGATGAGTCGAACGACCTCAGGTGCCAGTCGCAAACGGTAACGGTCGTGCGCTTTACGCTTCGCTCGATCACCAACGAATGCTGGGGGTTTAGTTAGATACCAAACATATTCAGCAACCGTTTCGCCGAACTCTTCAGCGATCTCTTCAATAGAAACGTCACAATCCTCGACGGTATCGTGAAGCAGTGCCGCAGCGATTACCTCATCGTCTCGAATAAAATGCAAGACCATCTCTGCCACTGACTCGCAGTGAGTAAAGTAAGGTTCGCCAGTATATTTGCGAACCTGACCGGAGTGTGCCTCAGATCCAAACTTCCTTGCTTTCTGAATTAAATCAGTCACATCGTGCTCCACCGTTGAAAAGTGTGTATGTATCGTTCCGTTCTGATGCCGGAGGCATGGGTTTTACTTCGATTTTGCCGCGCTGGACACCCTCGTAAACCTTACCGCCCAAAATCGCGCGGACGACTCGATCCGCCTGTTTTACATAAGCGATAATCGGTGTTTTGATATCATAGTCCATTTCGAAATCAAGTCGGGCAAACGCTTCCTTCGCCGTCTTAAAAACTTCAGTGACTTCGGGGGAACCAGGCTTCTTAAACCGTAGTTCGAAATTCATTAACTCTTCCATATCCCTTTCGTACTGAAGGTGATCTTCGATAATCTCATTACACAAATCAAGGTGTACATTTTTAATACGCTTATATCCAGTTTCCTGAAGAATAATTCGGCGGTAGTTAGCGGGAATATCGTCGTAGGTATTAAACATAATATAGTCTCAAGTCAAATTAACGGAGGCGTATTGTACTACGCCCATGGATATCTGTAAAGAGGTTTGTTCGGTAATAATACCGAGGTGACTCACGCCACCTCCGCCATTTCAATCGCTAGATTCATTGCCTTGACCTTACGACCTTGGTTGTAACCGAACCACGCAGACTGCATACGGGTGTCAGCATTACGACCCAACTCATGGTCAGTCAAGTAAGTGACCGCGTTGATTGCATTCCACCATGTACCCATGGCGAAGTCTGCTCCTGGTTGAGTTTCAAGAACATCGAACGCACGCTTGGCGGTACGCGACAGATCTTCGTACGACTTGACATCTTTTTGCTTGTCAGCTATCGGGAAGACGTTATTCATGAACTGTACCACGTCGCTAGTGCTCGCACGCTTGCCTGCGAGGAAACGCGAAGCATCCTTGTACATCTCGAACTTCTCGTGAGCGATACCCAACTGCTCTTTCACCATAGAAGGATCGAACGCACGACGGTGGTTCAACGTTACTTCGTTCTTAGACTTTTCGCTCAGCGAAAGAGTCAGCGTGTTGTTACATACCACGCGGATGGGAGTGAAGCGAACGTTCAACGACTTACCATACTGGTGCGGGTTAGAGAACAGCAGATACGAGTCAACCTGATCATTGCCGAGAACGTCGAACGACTCATTAATCTTGGCGAGTGCCCAGACTACCTTGCCATCGTTTAGCGAACCCGCAGTGTGCATTTCCATGTCACCTGCCGCGCAGTACTCAGTGAAGAAGTCGAATGCCTCGACGTTCTGTACAGGTTCCCAGTTGTCGCCGACCATGGGCGAGAGAACCTTGTTGTCAGTTGAGCGGATCAACGCTGAAGTGCCTGTTTCAATCAGGTCCACACCGTCTTTTGCGGCATAGGTAGGAATCTTCTCGACTTCCCATTCCACACCTGCTTTACGCATCATCTGTCGAGGGGAAAGGTCAGCAGGAACGCGCTCGCCTAAACCGTGCCAAGGGACTTGTCCTGCGTACGCCATTGTTTCTACTAAGTGTGCCATAATGTATTTCCTCTATTAGTCAATTCAATATAACCATTGTACTATAGTTTTAAAACAAAGTAAAGAACTATTTTCGTTTTTATTAGATTATTTTGCTATATGCTCAGAACTTTTTGGAATAAGCGTTTTACAATTCTCGCATGACAGTTGACGCCAGCATGAATAGCGAAATCGCATTGAGGATGATCAACGCTCGATCTCTCCAGATCACCGAGACCCACAACCAGAGAGCGCAACCGATAGTGCCTAGGATGAGGTCATACATTCGGAACTCTACTCCAGCGGAACGCATCGCTAGCGAACAGATAATCAGAATCGATGCTGTCCACTTGAGGTACCAATCGAAGTCATCCGGATACCACTCTCGATCAGGTTTCGTACGACCCTGCGCACGAACCATTGGATCACCTTTACCTTTAATCATTTCGAATATTCTCCATTCTTGCTTTCGCTGCCACCCACTGGTCGAACGTCTTGGGTTTACGTGGTTCGCCATAGGGTAGCTTGCGCTGTTTAAATTCAACTTTCAAGGCATTCGCTGCCTCAGTGCCCATAAACCTTGAAGTCAACTTCACGACTGTTCGACGGAACGAGCGACCGTGATGGGGGTGTCCAACACAATGCGCCAGTTCATGAAGCACGGTGTACTCATTCATACCAGTATGAGTGTCGAGGACGATGTGGTTCTGCTCAACATAAGCGATTCCCGCATTACCCGCACCGTTTCTTTTCTTGGGGGCAACCGACACCTGAGTACCACGGAAGATCGCACCAAAGTCCTTTTCCTTACGAGACTCGTATGCTTCCTGCCACAACTTGCGGTAGGTTTTGGACTTGGTGACCTTGTTGACATACTTCTGGACTTCCGCGATGCTATCGAACTCGCGACCATAACCATTCGTATCGTAGAGCGCCCACTCGGCGCGATAGGTTTTGGTGCGCTCAGTATCGCGACCACGCTCACCCTTGTTCTGCTTTACTTGGTGCTCGCGGAGATACTGATTATAATAGTACTCCGGAGTACCGTGGTAAGGGGACTTGAACAACAACTCATCATACATAAAGCGATCACCCATAAAGAGCGAACGCTTTGTCTTCAGCGAACAACTTGAGATAGGTTTGACCCATCTCATGAAGAACGAGAAGTTCCTCGGCAAGATTTCCATAATCACCAGCGACGACGAACTCGCCAGTACGTGTGTCAACAATTACACCATTCATAGTCAAACTCCAGTATACAATAAACCATAACCAAACATAAAACCGAGCGCCATACCCATGGCGATCAGAACCATCCATGCAACAAACTCCGAAGAGGATATCTGCTTCTTGGGGCGAAGGTATTCCTTCTTAGAAAAATCTCTCATTGAACTCATCCCAAAAACTCCTTTCTACAAATTTCATAGGCAACGACAGCATTCTTTGATGCCGCCCATGGTTGCTGCTCGATAAAAACGAGAACCTCGTCGAATGACATACCGAGGAACTCTGCCTCTTTTTTAAGAACTGAAATAGCACCTTTAATTTTCATTACGCTGCCTCCTCAACAAAAGGTTTCGCGATAAGGTAGACACCCATCGCACTAGGAACATCGCAGAAAGCATACTCGCTGCAAAGCAGACGATACTTGGCGTAGTAACTGAGTTTATCTTCGAACTCATCGGTTTCCGGAAAGTAGACCGTGACCTGTTCGCCACGATCGTAGACGACCTCACCGAGTCGTGACTCGTAACCATCGAAGACTACCTCAACTGAACGACCTTCTAAATTTTCCATAATCTTTATCCTTCTTGACTAATGAACTGCTCGATTTCGAATTTGAACTCGACTAAGGTTTCGAAATCTACTCCGCTTGGATCTTCTGACGGGTAATCGAAACCTAGTGAAATTGCTTCGGGTTTGAGCGCTTCGATTTCGTTGATTAAATTTTGCTTTTCCATTAGACGTTCCTCTATTCAATATAAGGAATTATACTCTTATGGTACAAATAAGTAAAGCGGCAAGTCCTTGATTTTATTAGAGTTTTTCAAGGACTGTAAGTTATTGATTTTAAAGGATATTTTTTTAAACTTTTTTAATCTTTTTTTAGATTTTTTTGGAATAAGCATATAGCCATTTAAACTATGGCGCGATTCCGATATTCTTCAGAGCAGCATAGTTCTCAAGGTGCAGTTGCTTGATCTCATCTTTCGACTGCCCCATATATGGTACTGCGATGAAGTCGCGAACCATCATCTCGTTCACGCTCTTCCAACTATCGCTGTACTCGTCATACACGATGAACTCGCCGAGTACTCGACCAAACTTACCGGCACGATCTTTCTTGGTACGCAGAACAGAAGACTCGCCAAGCTTGGCGATGACATATTGCGTAGCATATTTGCCATAGAACTTCTCAGTTAAGTCTCGGGTTCGGGATTCAGGTGTATCAATTCCGCTCAAGCGTACTCTCTCATTTCGAACCCAAATCCCGAACCCAAGATCTATGTCGACGTCAACGGTATCACCGTCGACGACTCTTACTATGTTGCAGTTGTATTCGTACATTATCCCCTCTTATGCAACCATAGCGAAATCAAGAACGTTGATAGGTTGCTCACTTTTTTTTACCGTGACGAAAGGAGAGTGAATACCGTTGCTGTTTCGTACAAAGGCATCAATCTCTTTCTTATTCAATTTACGAAACTTCCGACGCGACGGTGACCATGACCTAAACGGTCTCGAGAACCACTGTATCTCGGTAGTCCCGCTTCGTACATACCCATACAAATCTGTACCCTTGGTTATGTACGTGTGCATGTGATAGTCTGCAGAAGTTTCTTCTCTCCACAAATACTTATACGGATCAATCATTACGAGTACCTAACTGAATCATTAAGATAATTCCGAGGTTGAACCCTAGAACAAGACCAAGAGAAACCAAACCAATATCATATATCATACTTTCCACCCTCCCAAGATTCTGGTTGTGACATCCATGCGATCAATCGATTGACACACTCAATCATTTTAGGATCAGTGAATGGGACACTGATCTCATCAAGCAGATCGACGAGATACTCACGCGTCACCTCTTCCGCTTGCTCTGGACTTAACTCAACACTAAACACGTTTCGCGTCATTTCTAATCCTCTCCATGCTGCGCTCAAAACTTTCATCCAGATACTTCTGGTTGATTTCTGCGATTTTCTTCCAGTAACTAGCGTCGCTCTCCGCAGAATTTATCTTGTACTTCAACCCATCGATGTAAATTGACAGGTAGATTGCTGTCAATCCAGTCATCAATAGAATACCAAAGATCATTGTTTGACTCATACTTTATCTCCTCATAGACGCAAGGTCTTTCATCTGTTGTTGGTCAATAACCGGAACGGCATTCGACTTATGCATTGTACCGATGCCTTTGACTAGGGTGCCAGTGTAAGATGGTGAATCAGACTTGGCAGTTGCACACCCGCCGCTGTCAGCAGAAGGGTAATTAACGTCATCGCCACGATAACTAAATGTGTTCCTAAGTGGTTTAAACACCATAGGTTTGCGTTTCTTAGTAGACCATGCATCATATGTCTTTTTCCTGCCGGATGGGGTGTGTTTCATAGAACCGTGAATCATTACGACTTCTCCAACTGATCAATAACTAGTGTACACTTTCTTGACATAAAAGTCAAGCGACACCATGAATGTAAACCATTCGGTCGCGAAACGCATTGTTCCTGATGATGTCGACAGTGAAGTTGCCGGAAGCATCATAGTAGTAAAGATGTTCGGCACGAGGGAACATCCGCTCAGCATGCTGAGTCACAGCATACTCCACCTCGGCAGGTGGGATATTCTCCTCAATGGTGGTGTAACCAAAGTCATTAGAGAGTTGCATCAAAAGTAATTGACCTGACATGTTATCTCCTATTAGTGAAAGTGCTGCACGGTAAGACTGTTCTCTAAACCATACGCTTCTATCTCACAGAAGTCAAATCCCTGAATTAATTGGCGAGCGTGAACCATCTCATGCGCGAGCGTGATTGCTGCCTCGCGAGTGTCTAGCGTGCTATTAATTTCGATGTTGATGCTGTTGTCGTCATCGAGGAAGCAGAATCCACACGCATCGTCTTCGATGTTATCGATGTAGTAAATGTTAATGCCAAACTCGTGATCAATCTCAGAGAACAAGACGTTGTGAACTGCAATCGCGAAGTCGTCCAATCGTTTTTGCTCAGCGATTTCCCCAAAGGATACGATATACATTCAAACAATCTCCGAAATACTAATGAACCCATACTGAGGGTTGACAAATATGTGGTCGAACTGACCAACCTCATTAAACCCGAACAGCGACATAGCAGTGCTGGTGTCACCTTTCTCGAACACGACCATCTCGTGCCCAGTGGGGATACTACCAACAAACTCATTAATGTTGTCAATCAGAATCATGATTATGCCTCCTTTGGCGCAAACAACTTAGAGAAACCTTCAACCAGAAGGTTGTAAGAGTAGATCTCGTATTTCCACTCATGATCAAAACCGTAGTCGTCAGACTTGTAAGCAGCAAGTTCTGCTTTCTCATAACGCTTCTCAAAACCTTGGAGAGCATCAAGAGTATCTTCAGTACCCATGAAACCTTTGATAATTCGAAGCGCTTGGTTGAAACCAATGTCTGA
>Ga0181390_1001472_pt1 | contig 10402 bp, 3 predicted proteins | sample 13SPOviralmetaG_FD_130085 | JGI IMG/M metagenome (GOLD analysis project Ga0181390, IMG submission 130085) | Marine viral communities from the oligotrophic San Pedro Time Series (SPOT) site, San Pedro Channel, CA, USA - 13 SPOT_SRF_2010-07-21 | ecosystem: Environmental > Aquatic > Marine > Strait...
AATCGAAACAAATTAAACACTAATATACATGCCGGAGTTAAAGAGAAATTTTCTAAAAGGTAAAATGAATAAAGACCTTGATGAAAGGTTGGTTCCAGCAGGTGAGTATAGAGATGCTTTAAACGTAGAAATATCTTCATCTGAAGATTCTAACGAAGGCTCTGCACAAACGCTGAGAGGTAATTCTAGCGTAAGTTCTTTAGCATTGTCTTCTAGCGCTGTAACTGTTGGAACCTACGTTGATGAAGAAGAAGACAAGATTTACAACTTTGTTCACAAAGCTTCAGACTTATCCGGATCACCTCTAGTAGGTATTGTTTCAGATGCTATATTACAGTATTCTAAAGATCCTATAGACGAGGCAGTCACTACTAATGTTGTTGTTTGCGATGTTTACGAGACGAGAAGAGTTGCTAGCGTGATGACTAGCAATGTCCAGATAACTGGGCTACCAATGCAGCTCGTTAATATAAATCCAGATGTATTTCCTATACGAACACAATCAGTAAGATCCGCTACAGGAATAAGACCTGGAATGAGAGTGCAGGCGATAGACTCAAGCGGTGTCGACTTATGGGGAGAAAACGACGTTAGAGTTATAAATTCTACTTCTACAACTAACACTGGAACTATAAGTATTACTCCAGTGGTTGGTTTTGCTCAAGGTTACGAAGCTCAAAATGAATACTACGGCTCCAACATGATTAGTGATGGAGTTGTTTTGAAGTTTACTTCAGACAGAGTGTTAAACTTTAACGGTGGGACTGAAGAATTAGAGGTCAATAATAAAAAGGCTGATGGAACAGACGCATACTCTACAGCTCAGTATACGCCTAAAAATAATATCATAACAGGTGTAAACGTTATTTCTGATCTATTATATTGGACTGATGGAAAAGATGAACCTAAAAAAATAAATATAAAAAACAGTAAGATAGGCTCTTCATGGGCTGATTATGGTGTTACAACTCATACTAGACTTTATATTCCTCAAACAGGTGTTAGCCACAACTACCTTAGTAAGTCTCACGCAACTGTCATAAAGCCATCTCCAACTACAGCTCCGCTTATAGAGTCTTACTCTACGTCTAGAGAAGGTTCAACTTCTAGCGTTGTAAGAAGAAGAACTGGAGTATCAGGCTCATATAATTATGGCGGTATAGCATTTAATAATAATTTCTACGATTCAACAAACCCGGTTGTTATGCAACCTGGAGATTCTAGACCTAATGGAGGCAGCACGAACATATTCTCACCAGCTAACAATAATGTTGAGTGGAGAGTTGGAGATATACTAGACTTAGTTGGTCAGACTTCCAATAAGACAGCTTCTATAAGACTAACTGCAGCTAGCGGTACTAATGGGTTCGAGATTGAGCTCGTGGCTTTAGATTCAACCTATACCGCTACTACAGCTGTTGAGAGCTGGTTAGCTTCTCTAGCTGTAAAAGATAGCATCTACAACAAGCGGTTTATATCTTTCGCGTATCGATATAAGTATACAGATGGCGAAACCAGTGTAATATCACCTTACTCTAAGCCAGTGTTCTTGCCTGGCAATTACAACTACGACTCTGAAGAAGGCTTTAACACCGGAATGGAGAATAATTTGAAATTCTTAGAAGTTAAAGACTTTATACCTGCTAATATACCTAGTGATGTTGTCAGTGTAGAGGTGCTGTATAGAGATACGAATATAGCAAATCAAGTTAATTCTATAGAAACATTTAACATTGGAGATAGTTCGTGGAATATATTTTCTTCTGTAGAAAATAGAGGTTATTTAAAAATTGAGACAGAATTGTTTGGCGCGACGCTTCCATCTGATCAGGTTGATAGAAATGAAGACTTTGTCCCTATATCAGCGCTAGCTCAAGAGATTACAGAGTCAAGGTTGATGTATGGTAATTACTCCGAGCTTTATGACTTGATAGACAGCGCTAATAAGAAAGTAGAGTTGTCTCTAGACGCTGGATTTTCCAAAAGAAAATATGAATTTACAACTTCTTTAGAGTATAGCGAAAATAACATGTCAGCTAGTCAAGACAATAAGCTTAGTACAACTGATTCTGGAGTTACGGCAACTGATGTATATAACGCTGTTGTTAGATGTAACATTGAAAACGAAGATCCAGGCAGCAATTACGATCCAACAAACTACAGGTATACTGTTCCAATAACAGGTTACTATGATATAACTAGTTCAGTAGACTACTGGGCTAAAAACAGAATAGTAGCTAACAAGTCAGGCGGAGGCACAAAAAACTTCTGGGTGATACCAAATGCTAAGCTTCGATTATTTAAGTTTGTAGACGGAGGAACAGACATTGAAGTTGTGCTTAACTCTAACGCAACAACTAGCAGGTCTGTAATTGGAGAGTCAGGCGTTCAAGTGCAGCAAGTGTTAATTAATGGCGATAAAACTCCTTTTAGAATAAGTAGCAATAATGCTGCTCCTGATTGGGACGATGTTAAACTTAAATTAACGATCACTAACGCTTACTTGTCTGCTAACGACGTGTACTATATAAAAATAGAAGCTCAAACAGCAGATTCAGATGGACTTCCACCTGCTTTTGATTACAACACTTCTCTCAACACTCCGGCAAACGCTGAGCTTGGTATAGGTGGTCAAACTTATACTCCAACGTCTTGGGTTAATGCTACTCATGACGCTTATGTTGAAAATGGATACTTTGAAGTATCATCTGCTCCGCAAACAACAGACAGCGTAGCGGTAACAAAAGGAGCTGAGTCTATAAAATCAATGCGTAGCTATAATATAGGTGTAGTATATAGAGATTTTGCAAACAGACAGTCTACCGTGCTACTTGACAAAACATCTTTGCTAGAAGTTCCTAAATCAAATTCTAACGTTCCAAGTAAAATTACTGCTAGAATAAAATCTAAAGCTCCAAGTTGGGCTGAGTATTATAAGTTTTTTATAAAAGAAAATACCAATAACTATTACAACTTAGTTTTATCTAGTTCTTACGACAATAATGACGCGTTAGGAGAGCCTAGGCATGCTTGGCTAGCCTTTAACAGCGTAGATGTAGATAAGATAAAAAAAGAAGAATATATAGTTCTCAAGAAAAAACATGGAACTCAAGATCCTGTTTTAGCTACTTCTGCTAAATGGAAGATACTAGACATAAGCTCTGGACCTCCAATATTAGCCGACGATACGTCATTAATAATAAGCGATTCAGAAGCTGTAGGTAAGTTTTTTGTCAAAGTTGCTTTAGATTCTAACTTCTCAGCTTATCTATCGTCAGATGGAAACTTAACACCTAGCACTAATGGAGCTGTTTTCGAAACTGAGGTTAAAAGAATTAGTCAATCTGAAGAAACTTCAATATACTGGGAGGCTAGCGATGCGTATCCTATGCGTTTAAATGAAGAAAACGCAGTTTCTTACATAGGTTTAGATACTAGAGTTGAGCTATTTAATAGTAGCGGACTATCTGCTGCAGCCCAGAGTGCTATAGCTTCTCAAATAGAGAACGAGCGTGTGAGCGTTGTTGGCGTTGTTGGAGCTAAAACTTTCTCTAAAGTAGAAATGTTAAACTCTAGCTCTAGTCCTAAATGCTTTTGCAGTGTGACAGTCAGTAAGACGCTAAGTAATATAACAATACCTAGCGGTGGTTATATTCAATTTAAGTTTACTAGAAAAGATGGAAGTTTCACTACTGGTACGCTAGGAAAATCTATAGGTTCTTCTAGGATTTTAAACATAATGCCTTACACTCACCCAACGTACGATTGGAATGGAACACTAACTATAGGATTACCATGGTTTAACTGTATAAGCTTTGGCAACGGAGTAGAGTCGGATGCTATTCGAGACGATTTTAATGCTGACACTATATTTGAATATCAAGCGTCTGGAAAGACTAGTGGATTTAAAGCTTCTGCTTTTTATGAAGATTACAAAAGAGAATATAAGAAGTATGATATAATATTTTCTCAAATATTTAATGAGAAAACTAGTGTTAATAGGTTTAACGAGTTCTTAATAGGTTTACCTATAGTAAAGCAATTAAACTCTGAGTATGGTAGTATTCAAAAGCTATTCACTAGAGATAGCGATTTAATAGCGTTTTGCGAAGATAAAGTGCTGCAGATATTTGCTAATAAAGATGAGTTGTTTAATGCTGATGGAAATTCTCAACTTCTAGGTACTAAAGATGTTTTAGGTAGAGCTAGACCTTTTAGCGGTGACTATGGAATTTCAACAAATCCTGAGTCTTTCGCTAAAGACGAGTTTAGAGTGTATTTCACCGATAAAGCTAGAGGTTCTGTCTTAAGACTTTCTAAAGATGGTTTGACAAACATCTCGGGTTATGGTATGAAGGATTGGTTTTTCGACAATTTGCAGTATGCTCAAAGCTTAGTAGGTAGCTTTGATGGTAAAAAAGATGAGTATAATCTCGTAATTCACTCTGTCACCAACCCACTTAACAAAAAAGATGTGTACAATATATCTTTTAGCGAAACTGTAAAAGGGTGGGACAGCTTCAAGTCTTTTATATTTGAAAGTGGCGTAACTTTAAACAATTACTACTATACGTTTAAGAACGCTAAGCCTTGGATTCACCACTCTGACAATGTTAATAGAAATATATTTTACGGAATACAATTTGATTCAAGTATTATCCCGATGTTTAACGACTTCTCTGGGTCAGTTAAAGACTTTAGAACGATAAGTTATGAAGGAACTCAATCTAGAGTTTACCAAAACACAAATTCTGAAGATGGTAACTACTACAACCTCAGCAATGTCAACGGTTGGTATGTCAACTCTATATCAACAGATCTTCAAGAAGGTCAAGTAAAAGAATTTATAGATAAAGAAGGTAAGTGGTTTAATAGTATATCAGGCGTTGCCACAGAGTTTACGAACGCAGCTTTAAATGGAGGTTCTGCTAGCGGTAACTTAGACACTAGAGAGCTATCTGTCCAAGGTATAGGAGTCGCTAATGCAACTGCAACTTTAATAAGTGGATCTATTGACGGTTTTGGATATAATGTTGTTGGAACAGTTTTATTAGGTAATGGCTTTACTTCTACTAACGTAAGCTTATCTAACGCAGCTAATCTTAGCGGAACATCGACATTTACTATTACACCAAGCTCTGAGCGAGCTATTGCAGCGTCTCAGTTTGCTACCATAGGCTCTTCAAGCTACTACTCTTCTATAACGTTTGCAGATTCTGGGACAGCGTATGATAGCGCTAACATGGTTGTGGGTACGGTTAACTGGACAACTCAAGTAGTGAGTGGTAATATTAGCTTCAACATAGATTTATCAAGCGTAACAGCTTTAATCCTACCTAGAACTTTTGAAAAAAGATTGCTAGTATTCCATGATAAAACTAGCTCGTCTAGTATAAACTTCTTAGAAGCCGGTTTTGATAGATTGCAAAACACAACTTATAGCGGTGGCGTTCTCACTTTAACAGGTGATTCAGGTTTAACATTCGGTGGTAGCAGAAACTTGTGGGCTGCTGGGTCTGAAAACGGTGAAGTCTTCACGATAAAGTACACTGTAGACTCGTCTACGTTGCAGGCTGGCGATCTTCAAGTAGCTGGAGATTCTGGAAACACGATACTTAGTTCCCATCTTACGCTAACAGGAATAACAGCCGGCCAAACATACGAGCAAGATATTACAATACAGCCAACTGGAAATGCGTATTGGTTTTATTTCATTACTCAGGGCGCGGCAGGAAGAAATATAGCTATGAGTTCTATTTCTTTAAAGAGAAAATCAGCTAGAAATGAAGTTGTCGTAATAAGCAATATCAACTCAAATGTTTCGGTTAGTGCAGATCAAACGCCAGACTCACTAACAGTATCAACATTTGATATTACATCGACAACGTTAGAAGGATTTGTTAATCACGAAATGTTTACGGTAAAGCTAACAGCTTTATTAGGTAATGTTTATTCTGAAGCTCCAACGTTTAGCCTTGCGCAAAGCCAAGAGTTTCCTGATAGATATTCTTTAACTAATGAAGTTGAAGCTACTAACGATGTTAATCAGATTATTAGCAGTCAAGTTACGGTTAATTGGCTAGCGAACTCAAGCGTATTCTACTCTGATAACGCTATGCTATCATTTGGAAATGGAGTTCTTGACACTGGAGTCGCTTTGTTCACGTTAGACCAAGGGTTATTTACTAGCGCCGCTCAGACAATTAGTTTTGACTACACTACTACTGAGAGTTTGCCTGTTGTTAGTGTTGTATCTGGTGCTTGGATAACTGTAGAGGCTAACCCAAGTACAAGCTGGTTTTCTGGAAACGATTTCATTGATGGTTTTGGAACTGTCGATATAACAACAGCTTTGAATACTACTGGATCAGAGAGAACAGGGGTTGTTGGTATAACTACTCCTAGTAATACTTCTGGAACGCCAGATGACACTATAGAAATAGTACAACTAGCATCTACAGAAAACTATGTGAACATATTCACTTTTGATAGCGCGGCAGATCCTTTTATAATAACTAACAATGATACAGGGTTTGAAGTTATTGAGCATCCAACATTAGGTAATATAATAGAGTTAAGCGTGTTCATTACATCTAACTCTGGAACACCTATTACTTTAAGCGACATAGCTGTAACTATAGTTGACGGTGACGCTGGTTGGCTCGTGGCTACTGCCGTAGAAGCGGTAAATGAGATAGGTGACTATAGAGTAGACTACTACGTTAAGGCCGAAGATTCGTCTCTATACACTAGAAATGCTAAAATTAAAGTTACTTTTCCAGGCTCTTCAGAGTTCAGTGAAAAGAACATAAGACAACTCATATTTAACTCCGGAACTAATACTATATCTGTAGCTACAGCGAGTGTAACTGGTGGGACTACTCAAAACGGTATTGCGTACCCTTGGTTTGGTTTAGATGGAGGTTCTTTTGTAGTGCAAGTAACGAGTAGCACGGCAACTACGCCTGTTCCAATTGTAGATCTAGGAGATACTGGTGTTATTGAGTTTAACTTTGATTCAGATCCTCAGTATGCAGCTTATATCGACACTTGGGTTTCTGCTAGCGATGTAGCCGTAGTAACTGGAGAGTCTTATACTCATACATTTACGGTAACTGTTCCACCGATAACTCCAACAGTACCTGGTGCAACAAGGTCAGTCATGATTAGAGCTTACCACCCTTACGATTTAGGCTTTAGTCAAGCGACTTCAAACACTATAACTATATACCAAGGTGAAATATATGATAATTTAAACATCTCATAACATGGCTGTAATACAAATAGCGTTCGACAATTCATTAAATGAATCATTGCAAATAGGCGATATAGTATACTATTGTACTCCTAGCAATAGCCCTGGCAACAACTTTAAGGTTAATGATTTTAACGATATAATAAAGCTAGGAGACTGTAGTTTGATTAACGGTAAAACTATACAAGTATCTAATGTTCCTTCAGCTTCGAGCATGCCGCAGCAGAACGACTTTATATTATTTAGTAAAACTAACGAAGTTAATCTCAGTAGCATGAAGGGTTATTATGCTAGGGTTGAGTTTAAAAACAATTCAACTACTGAAGCTGAACTGTTTAGTGTAGGTCTAGAAGTTTCTGAAAGCAGTAAATAAGCACCTCAGAGTGTGATTATAAAATAACAATATAATATGAAGAAGACTCCAAAAAAATATGTAGGTTCATCTCCGATGAAGTTTGTTCAGTTTATCCCGCTAGCCCTAGGCTTAGGGTCATCTATAGTTAAAGGTGTAAGAGCAGGTAGGCAGAGAAGAGCCGCTGATAAAGAAATTGCAAGAACTCAAGGCTTGTTTGACGACCAGCTTGACGCTTATAAAAGTGAGGTTTATAAAAATCCTTACGAAAACATGCAGAATGTCTATGAGGACCAGACTGTCGATCAAAGAGCTGCTGAATTCCAACAACAACAGTACGCTCAATCGCAAGCTGATGTTATGCAGGGTCTACGTGGAGCAGCTGGTGGCGCTGGCGTCGCAGCTTTAGCTCAATCAATGGCTAGACAAGGTGCTATTCAAGCTAGAGAAGCTTCATTAGATATTAGTGCTCAAGAAAGAAGAATACAGCAAAATCAACTTGCTGAAGAAAGAAGATTGCAAGGTCTTAAAATACAAGGCGATCAGCAAGTGCTACAACAAGAGAGGGCTAGAACAGCTAACTTAGCGAGCATGTACGGTCAACAGACTCAACAAGCTCAGTCAGAATATGACGCTGCTAATCAGGCTTTAGGTGGAGCAATAACTAGTGGTATAACTTCTCTTGGTCAATCATTTCTACCCGGCGGTGTTATGAGTAACGCTCTAAGCGGTATTGGTGGTGGCCCACAAATTCAACTATCAGCTGGGCAAATGCCTACAAGTACTTTTTCACAGTTAAGCTCTGTCAATGACAATTTAGTTGATATTGGTGAAGAAGAAGGTAATGTAGAGGATTCATTTTTAATATAATAAACTATAGCTAATGCAAGACTTTGGATCTAAAATAACACAGACAGCGGCTGACATATATAAGTCAAAAGCCACGGAAAGAGCTACGCCTAGTATCGGTGGTCAAATACTTGACACTGTACTAGAAGGTGGTAAAAAATATTTCGAAAACGCAGAACTAACTAAAAATGCTTTTTTAGATACGTTTGACCCTGACACTTACGAGGTTGAGCTTTTACCTATGGAGATAAGAGGTAATTACACAGACTTTGCTCAGCAACTTAAAGACGATGTGTCTAAAGCATCGGAAATGGCCGGTAGGTATTCTGCTAACCCTAACAGCGAAGAGTACAGAAGCGCGGTTAAATCTATAGAAGAATCTAAAGCTTCTTTACAAAAGAACTACCAAGGCTACAAAGAGTATGCTGAACTAAGGCAAAAGCTTTTATCTAATCCTACAGGCATAATGGACTTTGGCGATGAAAATAAAGCTGAGTATGATTTAATAATGTCAGAGGAAGGTTACAAAAACCTAGTTAACACTAAAGACGGTTTAGCATACAGAGACCCTAGTACCGGTAAAACAAAGACTATAAAAGAATTAGGTTCTCCTAAGTTTAAAAATCCACAGCTAGATGCATTGCTCACGGAAAACATACTAAACTCAGGATATAATTCTGGTGTAGGGAATCAAACAGAGGACATAGCTAGAAGAAACATTACGAGTCAAGCTACAGCTATTGCTTCAGATAGAGCTTCTGCTCATCAGATGATGTTCTATGGCGTGAATAACGATCCTGACACTATGTTTGCACAGTATTATATAATACAAAAAGCATTAAATGCTCAAGACGATAGCTATTCTGGTATAATTCAACCACTAACTGACGAAGAAAGAGCAGCACTAGACGCAAATAAGGACGGTACAATAAGCTTAGATGAAATAGGTGATGATGTTAATCGTTTTACTATAAATCAGCAAGCGTATGACGCTAAGTTCAAGAGTCTTAGGAATGACAAAGTGCTTGACTATCAACAAGAGTTGACAGAGTTCTTGGTAGGTATGGGTATGGATCAGTACGAAGGTGGCTTGACTAAGTACAAGGAGAAAAACAAAAAAACTGGCGACGAAGAAAGTATAGTTAAAAATCTAGATAGCTTAAAGCTACAAGGAACTCCAGTTAATTTACGTAGTTTAACAGGCGATCAGTCGGACGAATATTTGCGCGTACAACTAAATAAGGAGGGTAACTACGAGTTGCTGGACCAGAATCGTCAAGCAATAAGAACAAGTGGAGATGCTAATGCTCCTATCGTCACATATACTCCTGAACAGTTGGCTGCTATGATAGGTGTAGACGTTAGTGAGTTAACAGGTAAGCCTGCCGAAGCAACAACAGATGCAACAGCTGGAGAAGGAACTGTATTAGCTCCTCCACCAGTATCGGGTGAAGAAATAGTTGATGATATAACTCCTAAGCAAGAAACAAGCACTAAAGACGAAGTGCCAAATAGCGACACAAAAAGCAACGTTCAGATTTTTGATAATAATTTTTTTGGCGGTGATAGAATAATAACACTAGTTGGAGTTACGCAAGAAGAGTACGACAAGTACATTAAGCTCCCTACGTTTAGAAAAACTAAAGAGCAAAAAGATTTAAAGAAAAAAGTTGAAAAAGCTAAAGAACTAGCCAAAATAGAGGCTGATAAATCTGAAGATAAAGCTAGAAACTCTAACGAGTTAGACGAAGTCATTACTGGTAGCGCTAGTAAAACTGATGCACCAACACAACCCACAGCAACAGCAGAAGCAGAATCAAGCACGGCAGCAGAAACACAAGCTCCACAAGGCCAATCAACTAGCTTTAGAGACACTTTTAGCGAACAAGAGCAAAAGTATATTGATTCTATAAGTGTAGATGGATCAACAGGCGCTAATAAAGCAA
>Ga0181390_1001473_pt1 | contig 10401 bp, 12 predicted proteins | sample 13SPOviralmetaG_FD_130085 | JGI IMG/M metagenome (GOLD analysis project Ga0181390, IMG submission 130085) | Marine viral communities from the oligotrophic San Pedro Time Series (SPOT) site, San Pedro Channel, CA, USA - 13 SPOT_SRF_2010-07-21 | ecosystem: Environmental > Aquatic > Marine > Strait...
CGCGATTATTGGGGTAAAATTGTCTTAGATGGCAACGATCCTGATGCCGCGATTTGTTCAGTAGCAGAAGCAAAAACTCATTTAAGAATTACAAGTTCTGATGATGATGTTTATATTGACGCGCTATGTTATGCAGCTTCCAGAATGGCTGAAGCATATTGCGACAGAAAATTTATGCAGCAAAACTATGAAATGAGGTGGGACGTTATGCCGTTCACTGATACTTTATACGTTCTTGGGGTTGGAAATATTACCGGTGAAGATGGCACGGGAAGTCCGGTGTTAAAGTATTACGATATGGATAATAGTTTACAGACTTTTTCTGATTCTAATTACACAACGCAATTTGATACAATAGCGCCACGCATCACACTCAAAACGAATAGCAATTGGCCGGATACTTATGATAGGCCGGGAGCGGTTCAGTTATTATTTGCAGCAGGAACAGAACCGGTTCCAGAACCGGTCAAACAAGGTGTGTTGATGATAGTTGGCCATTTATACGAGAACAGACAAGATGTCACGGACAGAATAGGTTATGAAATGCCAAAAGCAAGCTCGTATCTATTTGAACCTTATGTTATAAGATTATTCTAATGGACTTCGGGAGGCTTGACGAAAAAATATCTATTTTAACACAAACCGAAACGGCAAACGCGTTCGGCGAAAAAGTAGTGAGCTCAACAAGCGCGAGCGATATATGGGCAAATATAGAAAACCTAAAAGGAAAAAAGGGTTACGAGGCAGAAACACTTCTTGCGGATAAATTTATTAAAATAACAATAAGATATTTATCTACACTAACAACAGACGATTTAATTACATACGATTCAGAGAACTATTTTATAACAAGCATAGAAGAAATTCCTCGTAAAAAAGGAATGATAATATATGCCACAACTCAATCAGAATAATGTCAGTCACAAGCGGTTGGAATAAAAAAGAACTAAGGGAAGTTCAAAGGGCTTTAAAAAAGCTATCGCCAAGAAATGATATTAAGCTGAACGGCATTATTGGTGACGCACTAAAAAAATCAGCCTCTCCAATGGTTACGGCTTTAAAAAATGAAATAAAATCAAACAACTTAGATGATACCGGCCAAATGCGCAGAAGTATTGCAGCAATAAAGGCCAAAAAAACAAAGAACGGCGCGGCCGTATATGTCGGCCCTCGTGTTAAGGGTGCATATAGATCAATGGACAAAACCGGTTTCTATTTTTACTTTTTAGAACACGGCTTCAAAAGCGGCTACGGAAAATCAGAAGACAGAACAAATTATTACAAAGGCGAAAACATGCTTGAAGAAATAAAAAGCACAGAGCCGCAAGTGTTAAGCAAGTTGAAGCCAAATGTAGATATCATCTTGGCGCGTAGATGTAAAAAATTAGGATTTAATTACGGATAGAAATATGGCATTTGTAACGATAGGAAAATGGATTTACGATTATTTAGCAAACGATACAGACGTGGCCGCTTTAGTTGGTACACGTATTTATCCAGAACGCGCCGAACCAAATGCGACGCTTCCTTACCTGATATATTCTATCAGGAACACAGAGCCATCGCCAACAAAAGACGGCGCATCAACTTTAGACACGTTTGATGTACAGATATCAACATTTGCTGATTCTTATAGCAGTTGTGACGCGGTTTCAAATGTTGTAAGGCAAAAAATAACATACAAAGAACTCAACGCGCAAGGCGTAAACGTGCAGCACGCATCGTTCACAGATAGTGATGATAACTTTGACCAAGACCGCAACCAACGCGGCGTCTATATAAGGCATCAAACATTTGATATCCGTGTTGTGCAAACGCTAACCTCTCCGGATACTATAATGGTATTTGATACAAGAATTCAAGGAGGAGGAAGCTCGCCAACAAATCAATTAAAATTGTATTTTCAAGGCGATCAAAATGATTGTGTTGTTGATTGGGGCGATGGCACAACTGAAACAATATCTGGCGGAAGTTTAGAAACAACTCATACCTATACAACTCCAGGAATTTACAAAGTCACTTTTTCTGGAAATAGAGTATCTTTAAAATACGATGCTTCAATAAGTGGTACATCAGCTGGAAGGCGTGATGCTTACAAACTTTTGGAGATTAAGAATTGGGGTATATTTGTATTTAATACAGACTCCTTGTTTGAAGGCTGTAAAAATATGACAATCACGGCAACAGATATACCAACTATCACGGCAAATACTTTCACAAATATGTTCGCTTGGTGTTTTAATATGACCGCTCCAAGCACTATGAATGATTGGGACGTTAGTGAATTAGTAGGTTTCCAATCTTGTTTTTATTTATGTTTAAAATTTAATACTTATATCAATGATTGGGATGTCTCTAATTCTACCAATTTTCAAAGTATGTTTAATAATTCATCTGCCTATAATCAAGACTTAAATAAATGGGATGTTTCAAATGCAACGAATTTTAATTATATGTTTTATAATGCTAATTCATTTGATGGAGACATAACTAATTGGCAATTTAATACAACACAAAGCGTGTCAATGCTTTTAATTTTATCGGCAAAAGGTTTCAACAGAGATATATCAAATTGGAATACAGAAAGAGTTACTACGATGCAACAAATGTTTTACAATTCACATCAATTTAATCAAAATTTAAATTCTTGGGATTTGTCTAATTGTACGAGTGTTTATAGAATGTTTTATGGTTTAGATTTTTACGACCAGCCGATGGACAATTGGGATATTTCAAATGTCACAGATTTTAGAGATTTTATGAGGAACTCAGATGGTTACTCCACGGCAAATTATGATTCTTTGCTTATAAGTTGGGGCGCGCAAGATGTATCATTGAATGAATCTATAAACTTTGGAAGCAGTCAATACACTTCCGGCGGAGCTGCTGAAGCTGCAAGAACTTTTTTAATAACGAATAAAGGTTGGACAATAACAGATGGAGGAGCTGCATAAAATAGAAACACCAATAGAAGAAACATATTTTATCGCGTACAATAGTGATGAAACAATCAAGGCTTATGGATATGTTGAGCCGGATCAATGTATGGCTACGATGTGCGCACGTTTAGAAACTTACATAGATATAAATGAAATAAAAGACAAACAGATAAGAGATAGTATTAACCAAAATAGATTAGAAAATGGCGAAGATTAAAGTTATATTGACGAAAGATTTTGTACTTCCGGGCAAAAAATACAAAGCCGGAACAGAAATTGAAGTTACTGAAGAAAGAGCTAAACATTGGGAACAAGTTGGTTTGATTGGCGGTGACAAAAAAAGCAAAAGAAGCAAAAAGGAAAAAGCATCTTTTGAGAACATTAATGTAGAAAAAAGTATTAACGAATAAATTTATTTTAAAAAATGGCAACATCAGGAATATTGAATGGCACGTCTTTAGTTCTATACTATGGCGACGGAGCTACTCCTGAAGTATTCACGGCGATAGCGTATGCAACTTCAGGATCATTAAGTCTTAACATGGATACAAGAGAAACCACTAACAAAGAGTCAGGCGGTTGGAGAGATATCTTAGAATCAACAAAATCATGGACAATGGAAGCAGAAGGCTTCTATGCTTTTGATAGCAGCAATTTTGATTTCCAAGATTTATTTTTACAATTTGAAGCAAGAACATCTTTCAAATTAAGATTCGCTTATGGTGCATCAACACCAACAGAAGCCGGCGATACTTATTATGAAGGTGACGTATATATTACTTCATTAAGTTTGGATTCTCCGTTAGAAGATTCAGCTACTTTCAGCGCAAGTTTTGAAGGCACAGGAGTTCTAACTGACACAACTCCGTAATGAATATTTCAGGGCATTTTTGGGGGCTAAAATCCTCAAATTTGCCCTTTTTTTATTTTTTTAATTTGTTAAAAACTGACAACAATTTTACTCAAGGAAATTACGCCTATTAAAAGAACGCGGTTTTTTAATACCAATATACGACAGAAAGGTGTTAATTGCTTAAAACGACTATAAACGGCAAAATTAGAAGCCGTTCATTTTGCCTCAATTTGCTAATTTTACACAATAAAAACAGACAAAAGATGTACGAAATTATAATAATAAATGGAAAAGATTTTCCGGTAAGATACGGCATGGCAGCTCTAATGGACTTCACAAAAAAAACAAATATAAAAGTCAATGAGCTTGACAAACTTGGCCAAGAAATGACAATAGAAGCGGCGATTGCTTTGTGTTGGGCAGGACTAAAAAATGGCGCTCGTAAGGCCGGCAAAGAGTTTGAATTAACGCTTTTAGATGTTGCAGATTTAATTGATGATGATGAATCTGTAATCACTAAATGTATGGAAATTTTCCAAGAACAATACAATACAAGCACAACAACGGGAAACGAAGTGGGGGCGAAGAAAGCCCCAACGAAGAAGAAATAACTTGGGAGCATTTGCTTTTAAACGCTTACAAAATTGGTATGAACTCTGATCAATTCTATGACATATTGCCGAAAGACTTTATATTAAAACAGAAAGCATTTTGGGAAGCACATAACGAAAAAGAGCGCACAAGTTGGGAACAGACGCGATGGCTTGCATCAATATTGATATCGCCCCACATTAAAAAAGGGCGCAACATTAAGCCGCAAGACTTGATGAGGTTCCCTTGGGAAAAACAAAAAACAAAACAGAAAGACGCAAAACAAGTTCAAAAAGAAATGGCTTATGCCGAAAAATTATATAGTAAGATAGAAAATGGCAAAAAGAAGGATTAGTTTTGTTCTTGCGCTTAGTACGGCGCAATTCAGCACGGCGCTAACAATGGCACAGAAGAAATTGATGCGTGTTAGCCGTACAATGAAAAACATTGGAACATCTATCACAAGAAACGTGACAATGCCATTCGCTGCGATTAGTGTTGCCGGCGCTAAAATGGCTATTGACTTTGACAAAAACATGACAAAGATTCAAACCTTAGTAGGCGTCACGGCTGATGAGGTTGATGTATTGCGTAAAGAAGTACTGAGTTTGAGCGGCCAAACCGCACAAGCGCCGGCCGACCTTGCTGATGGTTTGTTCTTTTTAACTTCTGCCGGATTACAAGGCGCAAACGCTATGGAAACCCTTGAAGCCGTTTCTAAGGGTGTTGCGATAGGTTTAGGCGAACAAGCTGACCTCGCTAAAGTTGCGGCCGCAGCTCAAAACGCTTATGGCGAAGACACTTTAAAAGCGAGTGAGGCGCTTGATATATTTGGCGGCATGGTCAAGACCGGTATGTTTGAGGCTTCTGACTTGGCGCAAGTGTTGGGAACTCAACTTGGGTTGGCTGCAAACTTAGGCATCTCGTTTGAGGAACTTGGCGCAATGATTTCAACATATACCAAAACAACCGGCGACGCTCGTGCAGCTACGACCGGCCTAAGTGGTATCATGATGAGCTTTGCTAAGATCGGGCCTCAGCAAGAAGAAGCGCTTGAAAAAGTTGGTCTGTCAGCCGATAGCTTGAGGCAAATGTTAAGCGAACAAGGGCTAAACGCTACGCTCGTTGAATTACAAAAACGATTCAATGATAATGGCGTGCAGATGAGTGATTTCTTTACAAAATCACAATCGCTGAAAGGTGTTCTCGGTGTTTTAGGTAACCAGACAGAAACCTATAAGAACATCTTAGATGACTTAGAAACTTCAACCGGCTTTGTTGCTGATGGTTTTGATGTTGTAAGCCAAAGAGCCGGATTTAAAATGCAGCAAGCTCTACAGAACTTGAAAAACGTAGGGCTTGAAATAGGTGATAAGATGATGCCTATCTTGTTGAAAGTTGCTAAAGTAGTCAGCAAAGCGGTATCAGCATTCACTAAGTTAGATTCAGGGACGCAAAGTTTAGCGCTCGGGATTACAACTTTACTCGCAGCATCCGGCCCGATTATGTCATTCGGAAGTGTTTTAGTTGGTATCTTTAGTTCTATTATCGGTGTGATTGCCGGTATGTCAGCCCCTATCTTAGCGGTTGTCGGTGTTATTGTTGGCGCGGCTTATTATGCGATAACTAATTGGGAAGGCTTCAAAACAATACTCGTAGACATCATCAATTATTTTATCAACCTATACAACGAATCAATTTTATTCAGGGGTATTGTAGAAACTATTACGGCAACTTTCAAGATATTAGTTGCGACCGGAATATACTTTGGGAAAACTATGGTTGGAATCGTTCAAGGTATTGGCGAACAATTTACAAACGTATTCAGCGGCATAGGCACACTCATTGAAGGTGTATTCACAGGAAACTACGACAAAATAAAACAAGGCGCGGCCGATATATTAGGCGGCTTCCATGATGTGTTTAAAGATAACGAAACGCTTTTACAAGCCGAAAAAGAATATGGCGAAAAGGTAGGAAAAGCAATCAAGACCGGTGTTGAAAATACATTGCAGCGTGAACCGGTTGCATTCATAACAGAAGATGACGTTCAGGGTGCAGTTGATAAGGCCGGAGAATTAGCTCAACAAGCCATGGATAAGATCAAGGGAATGTTCAAAGGCGGCACAACATTCACAAGCAGTTTCACCGGAGGTGGTGGAGGCGGTGGTCAAGGCGGAGGCGGTGGTCAAGGTGGCAACGGCGGAGGCGGTGGTGGTGATGATCCTATCAAAACATTCGCTGAAAAATATGTTGAAACAATGGCTTCTATAGAAGAATTTACTTCACAAGTCTTTGGAAGGGTTTCCGGTATAATAAGCCAACATTTCCAGAACAAGAATACAGAGCTTGATAACTATTACAGAAAAGAGCAAAATCTTATAGCAAATAGCGAAATGAGTGAGCAAGAAAAAGCTGATGCTCAACTCAAATTAGATGAAGAAATTGCTAAGAAAAGAAGACAACTACAAATAAAACAAGCAAAGGCCGACAAAAAAATGAAGCTATTTCAAGCGATTATAAATGTAGCTTCTCAAGCTGCCCAAACTATCGCGAACCCTTTCTTATTTGCCGCAGTACTTACGGCCGGCCTCGCACAGATAGCAACAATAAAAGCGCAGCCAATACCGGCACTCGCTCAGGGAGGTTTAGCATACGGACCGACAACCGCTTTAGTCGGGGATAATATTGGCGCAGCAAGCGATCCGGAAGTTATTGCGCCATTGAGTAAACTTAATGGAATGATGCAAAGTCAAAAGCCGGTGGCCGTTTATGGTGTTATCAGTGGCGAGGATATTGTATTATCAAGTAAAAGAACTAATCAAAGGCTCAATAGAATAAGTTAATGGCATACTCAGTAGAAAGATACGCAGAATTTAGGGATTACAATGGTTCAGATTGGCTGATTAATATACTGAAAAAAGATTACTCTGGATCATCTACAATATTCAAATGCGGTGGCGATGGCTTTACTTTAAAATATCAAGGCGAGGGCGACGATATAGATAACGCAATAAAGGGAAGCGATGTAACATTTGAATTTTATTCTGAAAGCTCTACAGACGATGCCTTTGTGCAAAGTTTAGTAGATGGCGACGAGGGTGATTATTTATTAACGATACAATTTGATGCTGATGCGAATGGCAGCTATACAAACTATTGGAAGGGCGTTCTTATTGTTGATAACGCTAAGCTCTCAAACTTATATTATCCGCAGCCTTTTAAACTTAGGGCAATAGATGGCATCAGCTTATTGAAAGGTAAAAAAATCACAGAGCTTGAAAACCTTTGGGACGTTGATGCTAACGGCGCAACCGGTGGCGCTATTGAAGATTTCCAAACCTTGACAGAAGATGGTGTTAGCTACGTTGGATCAGTTTACCAACACCGCTCGCTCGTTTTGGCATGTTTACGCCTTATCCCAACGAATGATATTTTTGTTACCGGTTCAACATTTGTTTTTAACCTTTCATGTTGGCAAAACTCTAAAATGACAAACCAAGCGACAGTCCGCCGCGATCCACTTTGGGGAGTAGCATCAAGGGCTGATTCTTTTTACCAATCAAGCACAAACGGAAATTTCAAATATATAAGTTGCTACGATGTTCTAAAAAATATTTTGGAATTCTATAACATGCGGATATTTATGTTAGCTCCCGGAGGTTATTGGCAGACGATTCAAGTAGGCTGCTATGAACAAATGAAAACCGGATACGAATTTTATGTAAGGTATGATAATACCGACTACGGAAAAACATACGACGGATCTGGAAGTGTTAGTTATAACATTGGGGATTTAAGCAATTCCTCTGATGTTATGGGTACGAATTATCAAATAGCTGACGCAAGTTTTGATTATGGCAAGCAAATCAAAGAAATAGAAATTAACGTACAAACCAACACAGAAAACGTCATAGACATTGGCAACACTTGGCAAACGAATGAAGATTATACAATTACTTCTGATCCAAACCCAACGTCAAACGATTATATCCAAACATATTCAGGCGTCACGGCCGGCCAAAACATGACATTCACTTTAAAAATTAGGGGCAAAATAACTCGTGATTCAGCAGGATCGCCGACGGCCGGAGTATTATATTTCCAGAAGAATTATTACTATGTCAAAGTAGAAAATTATTACCTCTATTATGACGGCACGAAATACAAGTGGTCAACAACGGAACAACCGGTTTTTCTTGCTAATAGTTCATCTATTTTATTAATCCCGAATGATGTTGGTGGTGTTTATCCTTTTAATGTGACTATCGGGGCTGTCAGCACAGATGATATGGAACCGGTTCCGGTAACGGGACAAGTTGAGTTCTATGCTTATCAAGTTCAATACACTTACAACGACGGCGTCATAGCTATTGATACAAATTTACAAGCCCACACCACAACAATCACCGCCCCAAATTATGCTCTATATGGATACCAAAGTAAAGCGATAGAATTTAATATATATCGCGCCGGCGGAAGTTACTATAATTCTATCTATAATATACAAAACAAACCCTCTGGAACATTAGTAAACGGAGGGTTAGAATTAAAAAGAGATGTGCTATTTTTTAACGGAACAGGATACATGAATAGTTCTATATTTACATGGGACGGATCTAATGGTGTTATAATGACAAATTGGAATTTAGATTTTGAACCACGTTGGAACAATAGAAACGAGGGTAATGATGAACTGATTTTACCTGTGTTAAAAGGTGTTGAAATGATTGGCTTGCAACCGGACAACGCGCAAATGATGCAAGCTACATTCTTCCACAAACAAACAAGCGGAAATCCAAGGCCTTTGCAGTTTAACGATTTATTTGAATATAATTCAAGATACTACATTGCAAACGGATGGTCGTTTAATGCCAACGAATCAAGGTGGAGCGGCGAGTGGGTTAGTATTGATTATGATATTGGCAACGCAACATCGGCAACGCCTTTTAATAATGGTAATATCGCAACAGATACCGCCGCCGATGGCGAACTTGGTTTTGAACTTTTTTAAGATATGAAATTACAAGCATTAAAACACAACCAAATATTTGACAAACTCAGAAAAGTTGTAGGCCGTACGTCATCAGCAATAGATCCATCATCTATGCCAACGCGGATAACTTGCGCCCCGTGGTCTGGACCGAAGTTGCCAATCGGCGCAAAAATTAGAATAGACGGAAAAGGAACTTGGTTGAGTGTTGTAGCAACATTGACCGGAACCTTAACAACAAATCAAACGACGTTTAATGTTACTTTCCAACAAACGCCGCTCGGCATTTTGCCAACAGATTCGCCAATTGTTATTGATGAGGTTGGTTACCATCAAAGAAAATTTAAAAGTTATTTTGTAGAGCATATCCATCTATTTGAAACCGGCTCAACACATGGCAACGATTTATTGATTAATAGCCAAGAGCCCGGAGGAGGAAAGTATAACCACAACGCCGGAACAACTTTATCCGATGGAAGCGCATATTCTAACAATTGGGGAACAAAGTTTTCTGTGATGAATGTGCCGGATTATAATTGCATATTAGAAAGAGTTATCGTTAGGGCTTCTTCTAACGGAACCACCAACGAAGATTGGAGGCTAACATTATGGGAAAAGCCGGTTAATAATAACGCAGCAACATCAAGCCAAATATCATTGATTAATACTTATGATTTTATAAGCCAAGGGAACGCAAGTTACGTCCATCACTTTGACGACAACATAGAATATGAACTTGGTTCAGGGAATGCAATAATACCATCGTTCAGAAAAACAGGAACCAAACAAACCTCATCAACGAAACACTATGCCGATATCACATTAATTTTTAGCTTTTTACAACCATAATGAAATGAAAATCATAGAAATCATACCGCTTAATATATCAGTTCTTGCAATTAGTTTAACCAATATAGAAATCACTTTAAAAATATTTCTTTTGTTGATTACAATATTTATCAGCATTTATAATTTTTACAAAAAACATGGCAAAAAAGATAATAAATAATTTTTTTGAAAAACCA
>Ga0181390_1001478_pt1 | contig 10382 bp, 15 predicted proteins | sample 13SPOviralmetaG_FD_130085 | JGI IMG/M metagenome (GOLD analysis project Ga0181390, IMG submission 130085) | Marine viral communities from the oligotrophic San Pedro Time Series (SPOT) site, San Pedro Channel, CA, USA - 13 SPOT_SRF_2010-07-21 | ecosystem: Environmental > Aquatic > Marine > Strait...
AGGCAAATTTTTAAAATGTGGAGGGGGGGTTGTTTTTAAAAGTCGTTTTCTTTTTGGCGTCGTGTTGCGTATATCATATATTACCCAACGCCTCTAAGCGTCTAATATTTTTTTATTATCTTTACACTATAAACATTATATTATGAAAATCAAAGGAGCAAATAAAATACCGAGCAGACCTGTAATGGCTGAATATATTTCAAATCGAAATAGACACGAGTTGTCTGGAGATTTTAATTATTATGAAACAGGGATCAGTAAAATGGTTTCTTTAAAGAATGCTAAATACAGAGCAAATAAAATTGGAATGATGGCAGATGGAATTGAATTAGCAGAACAAAAAAAGAATTTTTTTAACAGTTACAAATAACTTTCTTCCCATAGTTAATTTGTGTAAAAGGGGTTGGATTAAAAGTCTAGCCTCTTTTTTTTTGTAAGATTGGTTGATTTATGTTGATTATCAACATAACTATGTTAACGATATGTTGTCTAAAGTTCTGGTTATCAGTCTTATGTCGATTATGTTAATTTTTTTTCTTCTTTTACAGGGAAAGAAAAATATAAATAAGTATTTAGTCTATATATATATAGGGAAACTTAAAACCAACATTTTTAAAATTAGCTCAACTTACTTTATTCTAATTTATTTTTTATACTTTTGACATATAATTTAATTAAATCTAATACATTATGAGTTACAGTCCAAAGGATCTTGTATTTGACCAGGAGGGTCGAGACAAATTAAAGAAAGGAATTAATGCGATTACTAATGCTGTTAAAAGCACACTAGGTCCATTAGGTAAAACTGTTTTAATTGAGTCTCCAGAACATACCCACGGTATAACCGTTACTAAAGACGGAGTGACTGTAGCTAAATCTATCTTCTTAGAGGATGCTGTAGAAAACTTAGCTGTAAAAATGATGAAAGAAGCAGCTGACCGAACTGCTAGTTCTGCTGGTGATGGAACAACAACTGCAATTGTACTTACTGAGGCAATTATTCGTAACGGAATGAATGCAATAGAGAAAGGCGAAAACATAAATACTACAGAACTTATACGAGACATAAACGAAACGGTTAAGGGTATTGTAAAAAACTTAAACAAAGTTTCTAAAAAGGTAAGTTCAAAAACACTTCGTGATGTTGCTACTGTATCTGCGAATAATTCAGCTGAACTAGGTCGATTAATATCAGATGCTTACAAAGAGCTTGGTAAAGATGGAGTACTGACAGTAGAAAATTCTCAGACTGAAGAAACTTACTATGAAATTACTAAGGGTATAAAAATAGAAAGAGGTTATACAACTCAGCTCTTTGCTAATAATGAAAGAAACGATGAGTGTGTTTTAGATAATGTTCATATTCTAGTTACTGACACAGAGATTCAGAGCTTGATGGAGATTGAGAATATACTTAGACCGATTATTAAAGAAAAGAAAAAACTTTTGATTATAGGAAACTGTACTCAAAACGTAGTTAATACACTAGGCGCAAACAAAATTCAGAATAATTTAGCGGTATGTAATATTATACCACCATCATTTGGTTATAAGACCAATGAGTTATTAGCTGATATTTCGTTATCGATAGGCGCAAAGTATTTTAGCGAGTCTCAAGGTGATGACTTGAGTTTGCTTACAATGGATAGCTTAGGGTTTGCTGAGAAAATTATTGTTGGGAAAGATAGTACTGTTATCGTTACATCTAACGAAAAGCAAAATGAAGAGATAGGCGAAAGAATCAACCAACTGAAAGATCAGCACAAGAAGACTTCTTTAAACAAGTATGAGAAAGATTTTATATTAGAACGTATAGCGAACTTGACTGGATCTGTTGGCGTTATTTATGTAGGAGCGAACTCAGACATTGAGCAAAAAGAAAAATTTGACCGCATCGATGATGCGGTGTGTGCTGTTCGTTCAGCGTTAGAAGAAGGAATATTGCCAGGAGGAGGATTAGCTTTACTAAGAGAGGCTGAGAATTTAGGTGATGGAATATCAAATGATATATTATATAATTCTTTAACTGCTCCACTTGAACAGATACTAACTAATGCAGGTGATGATGTTAAAAAAGTACGTGACTCAATATGTTCTTGTGCTTCAGCTCCAGTAAATTATGGTTATAATGTAAAGACCAAAGAGTATGGTGATATGTTTAAGATGGGGATTATTGATCCAGCTAAAGTAACAAAGAACGCACTTATAAATGCAGCAAGTGTTGCAACAACTATACTTAGTACAAACGCAATAGTAACAATGAAACGAGCATAATGAAAGCAATAGGGAAAACCATAGTAATTGAAACCATAAAAGAAAAGGAAACTACTGAGTCAGGAATACTACTTACCTCATCAGACAGCAATCAGTTTAGGTATAAAAAAGGAAAGGTAATTCTTCCAGGACACGAATGCTCTGTTATTAATAAAGGTGATATTATTTTTTATGACAAAGCCGCTGGACATACTATGATGTTAAACGAAAACATATATACTATTATTCAGGAGCGTGACGTTGTTGTTGTCGAATAACATTATTCATTTCCTTAATAATTTTTCTATATACCTTGTTACTGTATTTAGTATTGTTTTTAAAGATTGGGTTTCTATATGGGCTTTCTGATATAGTCTCTTTCATATTTAATTTTTTGTATATAGAAGATACCACACGCTTACCTTTGAATCCCAGTTCATAAAGTTTAGATTCGTTTCCAACTCTTTCACGCCAGATAATTATCCATTTGTCTTTAAGTAGTTTTTGAAATCTCATTTTGTCCCAGGACATAATCTCATTGAACTCTTCAAATTGTTTTCTGGTAAACAATCCTTCGCTATATAAAAATAACATCATTTCTATATCAGCTGTTTTTAAATTATAATAAGCTCTAGCCCAATGCTTTACAACTTTCCAATATTTAAGATAGTCATTAGAAGGTTCTTTACGATCATAATTAGCTCGTAGTTTTTTACTAAAATTCATTATATTTAATTTAATTATATTTGTAAATATAAACAAAAACGAATTATGGCAGGAAGAACTAAGAAGAAAGGTAACAAGATTTGTTCAGCTGGGATAGCCTGGGCAAAACGAACTTTTGACACATATCCTTCAGCATATGCGAATATGGCTGCAAGTAAATATTGTAAAGATCCTAACTACGCTAAAGGTTCTAAAAAGAAATAAACTATACATAAGGATCATAATAAGATAAGATAATTAAAAAAACTATACAGATTGGGTGAATTAAAAAAATGGCGTGATCAAAAGTGGGTTCGTATAGGAACTGATGGCTCTATTAAAGGAGCTTGTGGAACTAGCAAAAATAAAAAAAATCCAGACAGATGTTTGCCGTTAGCCAAAGCTAAATCAATGTCAAAAGTCCAAAGAGCTAAAACTGCTCGCAAGAAAAAAGCGGCAGGAAGAAAAGGAAAGACAGTAGTTTCAAATACTAAAGCAGGAAAAGTAACTAAAAAATATACAAAATGAAAAACAAATTAAAACCTTATTTTACAGCAGCAATAAAAAGTGGAGTAAAGCCTGAAAGAAATGGATTACCTTCAGAAAAACAAATAAAAAAAAGTGTTTACGCTAGTTGCGGTAAAGGTAAATAATAATGGCAAAACCAAGAAAAGGAAAGGCTAAAGTTAAAATAACTTCAACTGGTAAAAAAGTTAGTTATGGTCAAGCTGGTAGAGCAAAAGGTGGCGGACCAAGAGTAAAGCCAGGGACATCTAAAGGCGATAGTTATTGTGCTAGAAGCTTAGGCATTAAAAGAAGACTGTCTAAGAAAAAACAAAGAGATCCTAATACTCCAAATAATTTATCTAGAAAAAGATGGAAATGCTCAGGGGCAAAGTCCCGAAAATAAGTATTTAAATTATCACTATATTTGTAGAAATAATAAATTAAGGTTATGGGTAAATTATTTGTAAAGATTGGATTATGGATGCAAGAGGTTTGGTGTAAATTTCAATGCAAATGGAATTGGATTGTTTCAAAGCTTATGTTTTCTATTTCTTCTTGTCCAAACAAATTATGTACTTGTAAAAAATAAAATTCAATGAAACAAAAATCAATAGGATTAGGAGACGATTTAGAAAAAGTATTTCAAAAAACAGGAATAAAAGCTGTTGTTGAGAAAGTTACTAAAGGGGGATGCGGATGTAAAGAAAGAAAGGATAGCCTTAATAGAATGTTTCCTTATAAAAATAGTAAATAAAATATAGATATGTCATATTCAAAAATAAATGTAAATACATTAAATGGAGTGCAGGTCACAAATAGTGATACTGTTGAAATTCCAAATACTTCTAATGAAGGGTTTTTAATTTACGTTGGAAGCACAGTTCCAATTCTTCAAGATATAACTTCTGGAGCAGGAACACCAGATCCTAGATACGTAAACATAAGAGTACTAACTATAAATAATCAAGACATTACTTTTAACAACTTTAAAGTAGGCGAATACTTACCTGTTCAGTGCAAAAAGGTTTTTGCAACAGGAACGACTACAGGTGTTGATTGTATAGCAATGTCGTAATAATATGAACTACACTCAATCAAATTCTTGGAACTCTGAATTGTTTTTTGTGTATAATATAACCAAAAAAAAATGATGCAAGATTACAAAATATTAATGATTAATGCTGGTAGTTTCGGAATTTCAATGACAAATATAGATGTGACCCTCAAAATATTTCTTCTTTTGGTTACTATAGGATATACAGTACAAAAGTGGTATTTACTAAACAAGAATAAAAATAAATAATATTAACTCAAAATATAAAAAAATAGAGGCGCATATATATTGCGTCTTTTTTTTTCATATTATTTAAATAATATATTATTATGAGAGCGATTAAAGAAATAATTATACATTGTTCCGCTACTCCATTAGGAAAAGATTTTAGTGCAGAGGTTATAAGAGACTGGCACGTAAAGGGGAATGGATGGGATGATATAGGTTATCACTTTATTGTAAGACTAGATGGAACAATAGAGTACGGAAGAATGGTTGATAGGCAAGGAGCGCATTGCAAGGGTCATAATAAATATTCTATAGGAATTTGTTATATTGGTGGTATGGATAGAGAGATGAAAGAATGGATTGATACTAGAACGGATCAGCAAAAAATTTCACTGTTGTTATTAATAAAAACATTAAAGAAAACTAATCCTAATATTAAGGTTTTTGGTCATCAAGATTTTTCAAGTAAGCAGTGTCCAAGCTTTGATGCAAAAACAGAATACGAGAATATATGAAAAAAGTAATAGAGTGGTTCGGAGGCGGACTAGTAAAAGATTTGTTAGGCGGCTTAGATAAGTTGTTTACATCAAAAGAAGAAAAAATTAAAGCAGAAAATGTTATAAAACAAATTCTAATTGAAAAGCAATTAGAACTTCAGAAAATGCAAACAGAAATTATTGTCACTGAAGCAAAAGGCAACTGGTTGCAAAGAAGCTGGCGACCGATACTAATGTTGACGTTTGGTTTTATAGTAATTTATGTAAAATTTATTGCACCTTTATTTAATTTAACAACTCCAGAATTAGAAATAGAATTTTGGGAACTTTTAAAAATAGGTATTGGTGGATATGTTGTTGGTCGTAGTGCAGAGAAAATATCAAAAAATGTCACATTTACTAAAAAGTAACACTAGATTTTTTTTTATTAACTTTGTAATATATAAAAAAATACATAATGGCTAGAATAAAAACTTATTCGAACGACCTTACGGTCGTTGCAAAAGATAAGTGGATCGGATCTGATTCTCAGGCAAGTTGGGCTACAAAAAACTTTACAGCCCAATCTGTTGCCGACTTTATAAATGAAAAAGGGAATCAACTTCAATCTTTAAGATTTAGATATAAGAGTACTCCGCCATTAACACCAGGGACAATAACATTCAATCCTTATAGAGCAAACGATGTTCCTTTTTCTAGTATAGATTCTTGGATTGTTAGTAATTCACAAATGTCAGGTCCAGAAGATGTTTCTAGCTTTTATTCTTCACCATTAGTAGGATCAGATGTTTTAGTTACTCAATGTGCTGATATAAGTCAATGGGCAATATATGAATGGGATTCTGTAACAGCAGTACCTAATCAAAAAACTTTCTCAAGCATAGGGTTATCTTACAAAGTTGGATCTGGGGGCTTAATTAATGATGAAGATTATTTCATATCTTTGCTTAGTTACGCAGGGACAGGTGATTTACACTTTACTTATGTACAAGGAGTGCCTTCTACAAGTTGGAATATACAGCATAATTTAGGAAAGTTTCCTTCTATAACAGTAATTGATAGCGCAGGAACAGTTGTAACTGGCGAATATACGTATATCGATATAAACAACGTGACATTAACATTTTCAGCACCATTTGCTGGAACAGCATATTTAAATTAAAAAACTATGGCAATACAATATTTAAACACAGTTGATCTTAATCAGAATCAATTAAACCAGGCGGTTATACAAAATGTAGGTACTGATCCTGCAACAGGTGTAGTTGGTCAAATTATATTCAACACATCTGCCGACACGTTAAAGCAATATGTTGCTGATACTCAAAACCCACCAGTTCCAGCTTCACCAACTCCAGGTTGGATTGAGGTAGGTGCTACAAGTGCGGTTGAGTCTATTAATACCACAAACGGTACATTTATAAATCTTGCGCCAACAACAAGAACAACAGGTAATGTTATTATAACTGCTGACTTATCTGCATCAGGAACTGCCGACAATACAACTTTTTTAAGAGGTGATAATGCTTGGGCTGTAGTTGATAATTATGTAAGCTGGACATTAACTGGTGATTCTGGAACTCCTGAATCAGTAAGTTCTGGAGAAACAGTAGATATTGCAGGAGGATTAAAAATAACTACTGATATAGCTGCTAATAGAACTTTAAATATAGTTCACGACTTACAAACTCAAACAGATACCACAACAACAGGTTCACCTTCAGCAGGAGGAACTTTCACAACAGTTGATTCTGTTACAAGAGATACAACAGGTCACGTTACAGGAATAAATGTAAAAACAATTACACTTCCAAGAGATGATTATAGTATTGTTTCAAAAACAAATGCTACAGCAGGAGCTGATGTAGATTTAGTAGATTCAGGAGGAGTTATAGATTCAACAGTTAACTTTATAGGAACAGCTGGTGAAATAGTTGTTGCACAATCAGCAACACCAAATAAAATAGTTATAAGTCAACCTTCTGATGTTACAATCGGAAATGACTTACAAGTAGATAACGATGCAACTGTAGACGGTAGTTTAACTGTTGTAGGAACAGGTGATTTTACAGGGCAAGTAACAGTTCCAACTGCAACAGCAGGAACAAGCGCACCTAACTTAGCTCAAGTAGAATTACTTGTCCAAGGAGTTGGTGTATTTCAAGGAGGTTATAACGCCACTACTGATCCAGGAGTTCCAGTTATAAGTGGAGCTTCAAACATAGCTTTAGATCAAGGTGATTACTATGTAGTTACACACGATGGTGATATAACATTTAGCGACACTACAGTTTCTGTAGAGGTTGGTGATTTTATATTTGCTGCCGCAGCTATTACAGCTAATTCAGACCCAGCATCGACAGAATATACTTTTGTTATAGCAGATGCAAATGTAGCAGGAGCAGGAGCAACAGACGGAGCTACTGAAAAAGGTGTAGCAGGTTTTGATTCAGCAAGCTTTACAGTATCTTCAACAGGTTGGGTTCAATTAAAACCTCAATCAAATCCTTACGGAGCAAAAGTAACTTTAGACGATGGAGGAAGTGCTACGCCAGCCACAAGCCCTTGTACAAGAGCTGAGTCTGGAGGACTAACAACATTTACAATTGATTTAACGGACGCAAGTCTTTTTGGAACAAGTGCTTTAGCTTCAAATGTAAAAGCTGAAATAACTCAAATAGCCGCACCTTATGAAACAGTGTATGCTGATGTAGCAAGAAGTGGATCAGGTACTATATCTTTTGCTTTCACAGGAAGTGTAGCAAGCGATGTTTACGCTGCTCTACTTATATATGTATAAACCAATTAATCCAATATAATAAATGGCATTAAGATTTCTTAATAGCGGATATTTCGCAGGCAACGTAGGTATTGGGGTAGAAAGCCCTTTGTATAAATTACACGTAAGCGGGCAGGCAAAAATACAAAGTACTAATTACGAAATGTTATATCTGCATCAAGAAGATGCTAATGGTGGTTTTATTAGATTTACAAACACAGATGACACAAATGGCTGGTACACTGGTATTGCCGGTACTGAAAAATTTATAATATCAAGAACAGCTGATAATACGTCTCCCATAATAACCTTGGAACAAAACGGTAAAGTCGGAATTGGCGTAGAAAGTCCCCTTAGATCATTATCTGTTTTTTCTGCTTCCATAGTATCATCTGAGTTTAAAGGTTCTAATACTGGTCACTTAATTGATATATCAAACTCAAACGCATCTCCTACGTATAATGGTATAAGATTCCAACATAACAACACTTTTAAAATGGGTGTCACTCACATAGCGGATGGCACTACAAAAGGTTATATTCAAATAGGTAATGGTTACGCTGCAGGAGATGAAATACTTGTTGTAGATGGAAGAACATCAAACGTTGGGATCGGGGAAACTGATCCTCAAGAGAGGCTTCAAGTTAGTGGTGGTAATATATTGGTAAAATCTTCAAATAATGGAGGTGGGAATGCAAATAATAATTTAATACTTTTTGACACCGACACGACTGCTTCAGCTGGTCAAGGCATAGGTTCTGTTCAGTTTTATGGTAGTGATGCGTCAGGTGCGGGTGCGGGTATAAAATCTGAAGTAAAAGTTTTTTACGCGGGCGATGGTGATTCTTCGATAATGACCTTTAGCACTTCAGATAGCACTACAAACAATATAGAAAGAATGCGTATTACTTCAGCTGGAGCAATATCATTTGGATCTACAGGAACTGCTTACGGAACTTCAGGTCAAGTATTAACTTCTGCCGGAAACGCAAGTCCAACTTGGACGACGCCTACAACAGGAACAGTTACAGGTTCTGGTTCAGCAACTCAAGTTGCATTTTGGGATGGAAACACTTCATTAAGTGGAAACAACGATTTATATTGGGATAATACAAATGGTTGTTTAGGAATAAACGATGCAACACCAGGCTCTCGTTTAAAAGTTATTGGCGATGCAAATGATACAAGTATTTACACCGTAGATATTAATCACATAAGAAATGATACGAATGTAGCTACTCACGCTATGAGGCTAAATGTAGATTTATCAGGTGCTGATACTACAACTGCAGATAGAACAAACAGTGGTTTACTAATAGATATTGATTCTACTGCAAACGGAGACGCTACTCACGAGCATAGAATTTATGGAGTTAATACAACTATTAATTTCACTGGATTTACAGATTTAGCAAGAGGTGGTTATTTTTTAGCTGAATCAAATTATACTGGAGCAAAAACATCACAATTAGTAGGGGTTTATGGTAATGCTGTTCACGATGCTAACGATGTAGCTGGTGGCGTTAGTAATATGTATGGTGTTTATGGAACTTCATCTATACAAGACAAAGGCGATGTTGATAATGCTTATGGTGGGTTTTTTAATGTGGTAATCCCAAATAGTAGAACCGAGAATGTTGACACAACTATAGGTGTACAAGGAGAGGTTCAAATTGATAAAGAGACAGCTTTAACTTACGGTACTATGATAGGTGTATCATCTGTTATAGACAACAATGAAACAACATTTCCTACATTTGGAAACCAATATTTGTTTAAAGGTGATTACCAAGGAGATAAAGGTTCTAACGCTTACGGTTTATTTATTGAAGGTGATAAACATTATTTAGCAGGTAAGCTTGGTCTTAATAACACAGACCCTACTTATAGATTAGATGTTACTGGTTCGGCTAGAGTTACTGGAGCATTTTATGATAGCAATGATTCACCAGGTACTTCAGGTCAAGTATTAAGCTCAACAGTTACAGGAACAGATTGGGTAGGTGGAGGTGGTTTACCCGGGGGTCCTTATTTACCACTCGCAGCTGGCTCAGGTTCTCCTTTGACAGGTACTTTGTATGGAACTTCTACAAATTTTAGTGGCAGTGGAGACTACGAGGGTAGTATGGTTTTAGGTAACGGAGTATCGACTGCTGAAGCTCATTTAACAATTGGACAAGCAAGAACAGATAACGGTTATTCATATATTGATTTAGTAGGAGACGCAACATATACGGATTATGGTCTTAGAATAATTAGGAGTAACACAGGGGAAAACACTACATCAGGTATATACCACAGGGGTACAGGTAATTTAGAGATACAAGCTACAGATTCTGCTTCAATATTATTAAAAACT
>Ga0181390_1001483_pt1 | contig 10371 bp, 5 predicted proteins | sample 13SPOviralmetaG_FD_130085 | JGI IMG/M metagenome (GOLD analysis project Ga0181390, IMG submission 130085) | Marine viral communities from the oligotrophic San Pedro Time Series (SPOT) site, San Pedro Channel, CA, USA - 13 SPOT_SRF_2010-07-21 | ecosystem: Environmental > Aquatic > Marine > Strait...
CATGGCTTCCGATGCCGTACATGGTTCCGAAACAAATCAACTTTGGTGTGGAGTTAGCGGAAAACCTTGTAAAAGAAGGTAAGAAAATACCTTTAAGCCTCAAAGTAGCTAGAGGGCTAGAAAACACCGTAGGCACTATGGGCGCTCAAGCTCAAGCTAACAAGCTAAGGTTTGCCGCCGCTGAAACGGTGGCCGCAGCCGGGTCAACGGGCGGCGCTTATGCTGTAGAAAGTTCAGATTTAGAGGGAAGCACCCCCGCTAGAATAACTGGAGAATTAGCTGGAGGTGTAAGCGCCCTACTTCTTGGAAACCTTATTGCTAAGAGACTTCCAACAACGTTCGGGGCTTTAAAGTCCGGGTATGGGGCCGTTAAAGAAGGTCGTGTTCAAGAAGGCGCATATAATCTCGCCGTTGCTTTTAAAGGCAAACGAGAAACACAAGTTACAAACTACATCTTAGACCTTTTAGAAGAAAGCGGCGAAGATACGGAGGCCGTGATTGCTGCACTAAGCTCTAAAGAGTTTGAATCTTTGTTAATGGACGAGTCCGGCAAGCCTATTGCGCTTACTGCGGCTCTTAAATCAGGCTCACCAACGCTTGCAGCTTTAGAAAAATCTTTGGAGCAGATGGCTGTTGGTCTTTCCAAGGAGCGTAGCTCTGCCAATGTGCAGGCGGACCGCGCACTGCGGAACACGATTGTTGCGTTGTACGGAACAGGGGACAAAGCCGCGATCCAAGAAGGCGCACTTTTGGCTCAAGCGGTTTTCGATGCGGACTTAGAAAATAATCTTCTCGGCGCAATGAACGAGGTATTAACCGCTTTTGATAAGGTTGCGGGCAAGCGAGGACCGGATTGGGCGGCAGAAAGACAGGCTACGCTTGGGCGAAAGTTGTACGAAGTTATTGATGCCCGTTTTAAAGCAGGTCGCGCTCAAGAAAGAACGCTTTGGAGAAATACGGGACCAAACCTAACTCTCACTGAGTTTGTTGACGCGGATGGTAATGCCACGAATGTCCCTAACTTCATGTCTTTTTATGAAGAAATGCTCCCTACGACAGAGGTGGCGGCGGATTTTACTGAAAAGCCCTTATGGCCTTTAAAAAGGTTTGTTGCTCAGAAAAGAAAAGAGTTGTTTCCAGATTCGGTGACGGTGGATGAATACGTCGCTAGCCCGAGGTTGGTAAAGGCTCAAGATAGACTTGAGGATTCCTTAGACGCCATCAGTGGAGTAACGTACAACGTTGATCGCTTTAATTCAATACGAGACCAAGCTAGTCAGATCGCGGACATAGACGAGCGAGTTACTTTTCTACGTCAAAGGGCTAGTATAGTTCGCAGAGAAGCGGCCGACGCAGAAGATAAGCTTATAGAAAGACGCACGGCTAAAGCAATTGACGAGCTTGCCGATGTTGAGCGTTTGACAGCCCGAGACGCGGCTAGAGAGGCCGAAAGAGTTCAAGTTCCGGGAGAAATTGACGGCACAATATCAATTTCAGAACTTACAGAAATGAGGACTGTAGCTTTAAGTCTCGGGAAAACTTTGGCGGCAGCGGGAGATAGCTCTAGCGCAAGAATTGCTTACGGCTTTGCTGAAGCTTTGATGCGAGATTTAGAAAGCTTCCCACAGGGCGTTGATCCCGCCTATGATACGGCCCGAGCCTATTCTCGCGCGTTTAACGACGCATACACCCGAACCTTTGCCGGAGACATTCTTGGAGTGAGCAAAACGGGCGCGCCGAAAGTTGCCCCCGAACAAATTGCAAACGACATCTTTAATGCTGACGCAGGGTACTTGCGGTCTTTACAGTTAGATGGAATTGGCAAGTTTGAACTTACGCAAAGCTTGACAAACCTTGCCGGAAACGCACAGGGCGAGCTAAAGCCGCTTCTTGATGATATGATGTCTACAGTCATTAACAAAGATAATGACATGATAGATACTCAGAAACTAACTAACTGGGTTTCGGAAAATGCGGACGCTTTGGCTCAGTTTCCACGGGCCCAAGAAAACATTCTGCAAGCCGCTAATACGACGACCACGGTCCGCGGGACTACGGAAGCTATTCTTAGAAACATTAGAGCGTCGGACAGGATGTTTGATGCTGAAACAGGCGTTCTTAACGTCAATTCTCTAAAAGCTTGGATGGCGAAGCCGGAAAACGTCGATGTCTTAAACGCTATGCCTGCTCTAAAAGCGGACTTAGAAAACAGCATTACAGCAAACCTTCTTTTGAAAGAAGGAACCGCGGCAAACAAAGAAGCTCAAAAAGAGCTTAACGGTCAAATTTCGTTTATGGACTTACTTCCAAATACGACAGAAAACCCTGCCACCGCCTTTGCTCGTGCGTTTAATAAAAACAACAAAAGCCCGATTAAAAGCTTAAACAATCTCTGGGAGGTTGTCCAGAAAGCTCCAGAATCTTGGACGGACGCCACAGGCGTGACCCGCACAAAAGAAGAGGCTTTGGAAGGCTTCAGAAGCTCTTTGATAGAATCCCTGTACACAAGAAACGGTCAGACCAGTAATTCGTTTAGCCCAAAAGGGTTGTACGAGGCTATCTTTCTTCCGCACCCCAACTCTCCGAGTAAAATAACTTTGGCAGAATGGCTTGTTGAAAAAGAAGTTATGCCAAAAGTAGAAGTTGATCGGCTCAAAAAGATCACCAGTGAAATGGTTAAAATGGAATCGTTCACCATGAAAGATGGTGTCGATCTTGGGGATTTAGCCGAAACCGTAGGTCCTATGATGGACTTTTATTTGCGCATTGTCGGTTCATCGATTGGTACTAGAGCGCAAAGCCTTATACCCGGGGATTCCGCAGGCGGCTCCCTTGTCGCGGCCAGCGCAGGTTCAAAAGCCTTTCGGACAGCATACTCAAAAGTCTTTTCAAACATACCAGAGTCCATGAAAATGGATGTTATGACTCAAATGATGCGAGACCCGGATTTATTGTCTGTGATGCTTAAAAAGGGTCGCACAGAAAGAGAGAAAAGTGCCATTGGTGGCAGACTGACCGAACTTCTGATAGAGAAGGGTCTTATTCCCGCAGGCCAAGGCGCGGCAAACCTTGGTCGTCGAGCTGTTCCATCGGTTACGCGAGAAGGTGTATTTGAAGATACTGAAGGTCAAACACCGCCTCAGTCTACACCTTTCTTTATTCAAAATGTTTTACCCTCTAACGACCAACAAGGCGCGGTAGCTCCCGCTCCGCGGCCCCCGGTCCAGAGACCTTCGCCTGTAGGACCTCCCACCACTCAGGCGTCGGCCGTACCTAGTCCTTCTCCAGCCCCGGCACCAGCTAGCTCTGGTCCGGTTGACAGGACTAGGTACGCTGCCCTGTTCCCTAACGACATGGCTTCTGGTATGATTAGACAATCCCAAGGAATAGGAAGTTTGATATGAGGAGAGATAACATGCCCAAGCAAGTCATGGCTTATGGAAATGGCGGCGGAATCTCTTCTTTGGCTTCTGTTCCTATGGAAACGACTTTGGCGGGCCAGCCTCACCGATTAGCGTATGTAAACCCTCAAGAAGAACAGATGATGCTTGCAGCGGGCGGGGCGGGGCTTCCCGGTCCCGGCGGTATTCCGGCTTACTGGAATTTGTTTGAGCCGTCCACTTGGGGCGACGGCAACGGCTTTGAAGGTTTTACATCTAGTTCGAGTTCTTCGACTCCATCTAATGACGGTGGCAGTAGCAATAACGACTCAACTCCAACTTTTAATAGTTTGTCTGAAGCGTCTAAGGCGGGTTACCACGGGCAGGCCGTAAACATTGCGGGCAAGGGCCTTCAGAAGGTTGAGTTTGCAGACGATACCTACAATACTCAAATGTCAAATGCTTCGGCGGCAGCTTCCAACGACAGCCCCGGCATAATAGACAGCATCTTGATGAGCATAGGGGCTAAAGACAAAACTCCGGGATACAATGCAGCGGTGGCATCTAATCCAGCAAATGTGCAACTTCCGTATGATCCGGCGGCAGCGACGGCTAACGACGACAACAATCGTTCAGTTTCTGTTGGCGGAGGCGGTGCAACATCCGTTGTGGTTGAAGAAACCGTCACTCCTTTTACCGGATTAACAGACGCTCAACTAGGAGCTCAGTCTGATTACTTAGGCAATGTTGCAACTTACCTCGGTCAGTTTGACCAAAATCAACTGAGCGATGTAAGTCAGAGACGTTCTATATACGGTTCTGAAGAATTTAGGCCAACAACCGAGCAATTTATAGCCATAACGGGGGCCGATGAAGAGCTTGCCCAAAGCCTTATTCAATCCATACCTCAAAATGATTTGCGGGATTGGTCTAAGATCATGGCGTCTGACAATCCCTTAGAAGCCGCACAAGCCGCGACGGCGGCATATTATATGACTCCCGGTCTATACGGTGCAGGTCAAACCATAAACACAGGTCAGATGGTTGACGCAGTGGGCAACATTATTGGTCAGACCGATCAGTTATACGCTTATGCCAGCCCTTCGGACTCTTCCTCGCAGTATGGCATTGGAAATGTACAGATCGGAATTAAGACACCCGATGGCGTACAGCTTACTCAATTAGGAGCATTAAGTTCTCCAACGTTTGGAGAAAACCTAGCTCGATTTGGTTATGGTGCAGAAGACCTCGCCGAATTGATTCCACAAATTGAAGGTTATTATGCTGATAACTTTAACTATGTCCCGGATTATCAAAAAGTTGGGACATACAATGGGCAGGTTTATTCGGACTCAGGCCAAAACTTTCAATATAGCCCTGAAGCCATAGCGGCATACACCGCCGCTTATGGGGATCAGTTTCCGATAATAGGTACGGCAGATGACGGGACTACATATGCCAACAGAAACATTCTGACAAACCCTGCGAATGACCCCTTTGGATACATTTCGAACCTTCAGTCTTATGAAAACCCGTATACCACATCTGCTTTAGACGTAGGTCAGGGTTATTTGTTTCAAAACACTCCCGGTTTTTACGGTCAATCGGCTTTAAATATTATTCCTGAAGAAGTTTACAATGAACAACAATCCGCTGCGACAGCAACTGCCGCGGCTAAAGCTCAAGCAGATGAGATAGCGAAAGCTCAAGCTGCGGGTATAAGCTCTGGAACGCCCGTAGTGGGTTCTCAACAAAACACGGGTATGCAAAACTACAATGCATTAGTACCTGCCGCGGGGACATCAACTCAGGGTATCGCGGGACTGCCCATGACGCCTGCCACAAACAATCCGTATGTCTTTACTTCGTATAACCCCGGAACCTACAATCCCGTTGTTGGTGGCGGATTAATGCTGCCGCCTCTCGCTTAAAGGAACACATTATATGCCCGTGAACGAGATTGATAAGGTTAGGGAGTTTGGAAACCTAGAATACGAAGTAGAGATGAACCCTTATTTGGAACCTGTTGCTAGGGCGGGATTTGACCCAAATGTTGTAAAAGTAATGCAAAACGTAGGTTCTCATTACAACCCAAACACCGATGAAGTTATTATTGGAAACTATACGGGGACGGCTAATCTAAGTGAACAAGCCCATGAGTTTCGCCATAGAGGCTTAGAAAAGGTAGCTTCAGAGTTTTTTTTAAACATACCAACTTTAAAAAGAGAAATGCCTCCAGAAGACTTTAAAAGTCTTTTGGATTTTTTTGAAACTATGGAAGAGCAAAGATTTAGAAAACGTGGCGTAGGCGGTGCATTTGGCAGACCCGGCTCTGAAGAATACAAGTTTGATAGACAAGAAATGATAGCCGAGTTTTTTGAACAGCCTTACGAGTACAACCTTCCCGCGCAATATTATGCGGCAACTGGGGACGACCCCGCGTCAGAAAAATTTCAACGCGTGATGAACATTAATCCAGAAACAAAAAAGCCTTACACCGACGAGGAAAGAGCCGCTTATGCGGCGCGTACCGGAACGGTAATAAAAAAGATGTTGCTACAGGATACGGTTCAAGACCAGATGGATCGACTTGAAACGGTTGGTCAGGACGAATTTAGAACGTTTTCGGGTCCTTTTCGCCGGGGACATCCGCCTCGGCCCTTTTCGTATATCCGAGATCGGCCCGGGGACGAAATATTTAAGCAGGCTATGCTTGTTCAAGAGCTTGCAAGAAAACAAAACGATGCGGCAAAAAATTACTCTGAAGGGGGCGAAGTCATGCGCGGAATAGGAACACTAAATGAGACCGCAAGGAACATGACTCGCAAACCGCGGGGCATTGGCTTTTACCAACAGTACGCAATGGGTGGAGTAGTATCCGGACCTCCTCCAATGCGCGGCCCCGACCCGCAGGGGATTGCTCAGTACGCAGAGGGTGGAGAAGTATCCGAAGAGCCCTTGTCTGAGTACCAGCGGGCTCTGATAGCGTCTGAGTCCAGCGGACGTTCTAATGTTGTGAACGAAAGTGGATACAGAGGCTTAACTCAGGGTGGAGATGCGGCCATTTCTGACTTTAAAGATCAAGAAGGTTTGGACTTTACAGATGAAGAATACATAAACAGCCCTGATCTCCAGATGCAGTTTCAAAGATGGTACGAGCAGAAGACAATAGATTATGTGATGGACAAAGGTCTGGATGCTTACATTGGAAGAGTAATCAAAGGCGTTCCCATTACTATGAGCTCTTTGCTCGGCATGGCGCATATTGGTGGCGATTTTGGAATGCAGCAGTTCTTAGAAACGGGCGGTAGATACGACCCTAATGACGGGAACACAAGTCTAAGTGATTATGGCCGTAAGTTCGCAAACATGGCAGTATACGGAGAAAGCGGCGGCGAGAACTTTAACCGCGTCACTCCTGAAGATGCTTTGATGTCTATGCCAGTTGAACAAGAAGGCTCGTTAGCGTTTTACCGTCCACAAGCAAGGCCTCCTGAAATAGAATTTTCGGCCCCGTTAACGAGCTTACGCCCGCAAGCACGAACGGACTCGGAAATGAGTTCTGTAAACCGACCACTGGCGCTGCCGGAGGGTCAGTCCATGATCGAAAAGTATGGTCTTCCCGGGGACATGCCACAAGGCGGGATTATGACAGCCAGCCGCTAACATCCTCTTTGAGCACCTGTCCGGCAAGATCAATCTTGCTGCGCAGGGCGTTCAGGACTTTCTCGTCAATGGTATTAGGCGACACCAAGTCGATATAGGTCACAGCATTCTTTTGCCCGATCCGGTGAGCGCGGTCCTCGGACTGTAGCCTTATCTCAAGATCGTATGAGTTGCTGTAGTAGATTACAGTATTGGCCGCGGTCAGGGTAATTCCGTATCCACCTGTCTTAGGCTGACCAACAAAGAACCGCAGGGGATCGTTAACGTCTTGAAAGCGATTAACAATCTCCTGCCGTTCTTCTTGAGGTGTTTCCCCGTAATATAGTGCGACCGAATCGGGCCCGAAACGGTCGCGCAGGGTCTGGCAAATCTGTTGAATGTCGTGGGTATACGACGCCCAAATGATTGCCTTCCCTGATAGCTCGTCTGTAATGCTGGTTAGTTCACTCAGACGGTTGTTCTTTAGCGGTTGTATCTTTCCAACGTCGGGCTGGAAGAAACCGCAGCAAATTTGTTGTAAGCGCATGATTTGCGTCAGAACGCTTTCTGTAGTTGCAAGCTCCCCATCCAACTGAGCCAACGCTAACTTCTTCATCTGCATGTAAACCTTGGCCTGTTCGTCCGTCAGTTCTACGTTCCGTCGCGTGTATATTTTATCCGGAAGGTCTAAGCACTCTTCTTTGAGGATGCGGGTAGAGAAGTTAAACAAGCGTTCGTTTAGCTCATCAAGGCGTCTATACCCGGTTATTTCCTGAAAACTGCGCGCTCCCATCATACGCTTCTGCACTATAGCGTAACGGTTTTGAAACGCAAAGAAACTATTGTATCCAAGGGCGCGTTCGTCCAGAAAATTACACTGGCTAAACAAATCCATAGGGCTTTTTGTGACAGGAGAACCCGTAAGGATGCGGCGGTATTTGCTATACTTAGTCAGGACCATAAGGTTCTTTGTGCGCTGGGCTTTGCGGTTCTTGATAGTCGTGCTTTCGTCTACAATCACCATGTTGTCAGGGTTCTGTACCAAAAAGCGTCCCGCCATCCGCGCACCGCGAGGCGAGGAAAAAGCTTCAACATTAATGACAAATATCTTGAGACCGTCAAAGTCTTCCATAATCATTTCTTCAAGCTCGGCGGCATACCTCTTACTAACCGTAGGCTTCCAGCTTAAAACTTTACGGTTGACCGACTCAGATAAATGCAACGGTATCTCGCCAAGTGCCCAGTTGTCGTAAACACCCTTGGGTGCAACTATCAAAGCCGCGTTAATTTCTCCTTTGTCGTAAAGAATACCCATGTTATCAATGGCTACCTTACTCTTACCAGTTCCCATCTCCATGAAGTACGCATGAAACTTCGCGGACCACGAGCCTTCCAAAGCTTTACGCTGATGGTCGAACGGTTCTGTTTTGAACTGATACAAAGTTTTCTCCTTTTGACGCTTGACTATAGGAATGTATAAGAATATAAGCGTCTTTGTCAAGGCCGTAAAAGGGTCTTTAACAACGAAAGAGAGAAAACATGAACGATATACTATCAATGATGGAATCCGACTTTGAAGATACAGTCGCTAACTCCGTCGAAAAGGGTAACCTTGGTGAGATTTCCACCCTAGCCCGAAAAATCCGACAAGCGCAACAAGAAGTCGAAGAGATTGAGAAAGACCTCAAATCTCGGAAGAAAGACTTGTTGAAGCTGACTGATGAAGAACTGCCTTCTGCTATGCAGGAGTTGGGCATGTCTTCGTTTTCATTAGATGACGGTTCTACTGTGGATGTTAAACCTACATATGGAGCCAGCATATTAGTGGCTAACCGCCCTCTTGCTTATGAATGGCTGCGTGAAAACGGTTACGACGATATTATTAAGAATGTCGTAGCTTGTGAATTTGGTCGTGGAGAAGACGATCAGGCAAGTGCCTTTAAAGCTTTTGCTGCAAAAGAAGGCTTTCCCGCCGATCAGACCGAAAGTGTTCATTCCGGAACGCTCAAGGCTTTTGTTCGGGAACGTGTCGAAGCCGGGGATGATTTCCCTATGGAATTGTTTGGGGCCTATGTAGGCCAACGCGCTATAATCAAAGGAGCAAAATAATGGCGAATGCAGTTGCAAAAACAAAAAAGTCTGACGTAGTACAGTTTGATGGGGCTATGTTTGAACAGGATGCTGGTCAAGGTAACCAAAACATCAGCAGTGATGATCTGGCCCTGCCGTTTCTCAAGCTTCTAAGCGGCTTGGACTCTGTTCTGGACACCCATGAGACCGCCCGGAAGGGTGACATCTATAACACCGTCTCAGGAGAGGCTATAAGCGGTAAGGAAGGCCTGTTGGTCATTCCATGCGCCTATCAGCGTGTATTCATTCAGTGGCTTCCACGGGGCTCAGGATCGGGCGCACCTATGGCTATATACCAGCCTAACGATTCCACTCGCCCTAAAACTGAGCGTAGCAGCGAAGACAACAAAGAATACGTTGTTGGCGGCGACGGTGATTACATCGAAGAAACTCACCAGCACTATGTTCTGGTAGTCAAAGAAGACGGCTCAACCGAGACCGCTCTGATTGCGATGAAGTCCACGCAGTTGAAGAAGTCTCGCAAGTGGAACAGCATGATCCAATCGGTCACCATGCAGGGGAAAAACGGTCCTTTCAACCCGCCGCGCTTCTCTCACATCTACCGTATCAAATCGGTAGCAGAAGAAAACTCTAAGGGTTCTTGGCACGGCTGGGAAATGTCGCGTGAAGAACCAATCCAAGATGCGAACATTTACGCACAGGCTAAAGCTTTCTCTGAAAGCGTCTTGAGCGGCGATGTAGTGGTAAAGCATGAAAACGATAAAGCTGAGAACACAAACTCAGACGACATCCCGTTTTAAGTTTTACTAGGGGGCTGCTACGGCAGTCCCCACCGCAAGGACATCACCATGACAGTTAAAAAGTTCTCGTCTATCTTTGATGGACTAAAAGAAGCTTACGGCACATATCGCGTAGAAAAAACGCAGTCCAACGGCAAGAATACAGGAAAAGCAGGGATTGTTCGTGAACCGCGGAATGCGGGTCTATGGGAGGGCCACCTGTCCGGCAAGGGCAACTCTATTGGCATCATCCCGATTAATGCCGACAACATGTGCAAATGGGGTTGCGTTGATATCGATCAGTATCCGTTAGACCACAAGCTCCTGTTGGAAAAGATTAGAAAATTAAAGATACCTCTGGTTGTCTGCCGTTCTAAGTCCGGTGGGGCTCACTGCTTCCTCTTCTCTACAGATTGGGTTGAAGCAAAGGACATGCAGAAATCATTGAAGAGCGTGGCCGCTGCGCTGGGCTACGG
>Ga0181390_1001486_pt1 | contig 10351 bp, 16 predicted proteins | sample 13SPOviralmetaG_FD_130085 | JGI IMG/M metagenome (GOLD analysis project Ga0181390, IMG submission 130085) | Marine viral communities from the oligotrophic San Pedro Time Series (SPOT) site, San Pedro Channel, CA, USA - 13 SPOT_SRF_2010-07-21 | ecosystem: Environmental > Aquatic > Marine > Strait...
TGAACCAAATAAAGTCAAGTACACAGTTGACACGAATGGCCCACTCGGCGAGCGCATAGCGAACTCAAAAGTGGGTGTAGTAGTTCACACAAAACTTGATGAGTTTGGTTCGAAGGCTGCAACTCCTTTTAAAGATGTACAAGAACTTAATAGTAATGATGTAGTAGTGCTAGGGCAAACATATGTAACACATCAACCCAAAGTTGATACATCAGAAGTTAAAAGTATTAGAGCAACGGCAGACAAGAACGCACAATTAATTGATAACTTCCTTGCTCCTGTTGCAGGGTTAAGTGATATGAAGAATATCATTTATACATATGTTAATCATATGACACGCACACAGCAATTGAAGAATATTGAAAATAGTTTTTTTGATTGGCTTGGTGCATCTAAGGTAAGTACTAACAAGCAAGCAAAGATTGCAGATATGAATGATGCAAGCCCTAAGGCGCTGCCTGCTATATTTGGACTTGTGAAACAGATTATGACTGCAAAGGATCATATTATTGATCAACTAGACAGCGCCGATGCAGACGTTAAAGCAACAACAAAAGGCGAGCAGGGCGGCGAAGGATACGTTGCTCTTGGATCAAAGACCAAACTAGTGCCGCGTCAGCGCTGGCAACCAAACTAAGGAAGTAGACAATGAAAATTAATGAAGTAACAGAAGTAGCAATAGATCCTAAAAGATCAAACTACGCAAATAACAAGTATTCCGATGCTAACAAATACGGACAAAGAATGCAGCGCATGATAGATAAAGATGCTGTTGAAGCAGGCTTTGTATTAGACGATGAATTATGGGGTAAAGTTTCTAGTCTAGGATCTATGTTATCTGAAATACCAGATGGCTTGGCAAAAACTCCTCAAGAAGCAATTCAAAAATCAAGAATGTCTAAAGAAGAAATGGCTAAAGTTGGTTCTATGATGGCAAAATTTGAGAAATGGGAAAAATCAAAACCAACAGCACAAGCAGACGAACCAGAAGATGATGAATTTGCAGCACCGAGTGATGACGAAATAGCACGTCAGGCAGACAGAGCAGCTAGAGGCTAACATTTAATGACTGAAAAGTTCACAGCAGCGCAATGGGCAGAGATAGAAGGCGGTCACGAAATAACTCCGACTAAAGAAGAGCCTTTTTCTTTCTTGAGAGATTTGCACGAGTCACGCATGACCAAAGACAATGGCAGCTCGCAAAAGCTAACCTATTCTGACTGTGGTGAACGAGCATATCTAACGCTATTAGCATTGGAAACTATGCGTCAGTATCCAGACTTTAGAGCATATGTACAGCGTTATGCAAAGAAGACAGCAGGCTTTGAACTATACAAAATGTATCGCATTATGGGCACTGATCTCTACAACTTCATTTACTTCCTTGTAGGAGACAGCAAAGCACAAGATAAGCTCAAAGACCCAGATAGTGCAAAACGTATGCGAGCTAGTACAAAATTGCCAACAGCAGCAATCAATAGATATATTAATACAATTGCAAAAGGACAAGAGCCAACACAAATTAACAACATGTTTATGGCAATTGAATCTGCACTTAAAGTTAGCAACAGTGACTACAAAGCAATACGCAGAAACCTTACCAATTTTGCACGTTTGACCAAAGCTGAAAAACGTTTGATATCCACACGTCTTATCTTTGCTGTTCGTGCTAAACTACGCAGTTCGGATATCATTGAAGACTTTGAAAAGTTTGCAGCAGTCAAGAACTTAGAAAAAGCAAGTGTAATAGATCCAGAACCAACTGTATCAACACCCGATCTAAGCACCACTGGTGCAGAACTAGCACTATACAGATACCTAGTAGGTGACAAAAATCTAGCACTAACCAAGAAGTTTTTAGAACAAGCAAAAAACGGTAAAGCAGCAAGTGCTAACATGGTACAAGCATACATGCCAGCTATTAAAATGATAGATGATATTGTAAAAGGCGGCCCAGCTGCGGTACAACAGCTAAGAGCTCTACATAAGAGAGCTAAAAAGAGCTAGATAACTACTATTTTTCTTTTAAGATGATAAATACTTTATAACAAGTAAGAAGAGATCTTACTTGCCATTAGATCATAGGAGAATATAAAATGGCTTCAGTAACAAAAGTAAACGGCGTAAACGCAATTGCAGGTAACGGACTAGGTCCAAACACACGCATTCTATCGCTTTCAAAAACAGCAATCACAACTACAGCAATCGCTGATCTTAACTCAGTAGTAGCAGCTCTACAAGCTGGTGGTGTAGCAGGTACAGACGATGCAGTAACTATTGCAGGTATCGATCACACAAGTGCAAACGTTGCACACGTTGCAGTACAAGGCACAGGCGTACTAACACCTGGCGCAGCATACTTAGGCGTAACAGGCGTAACAGCAGCACTAGTTGCAACATTCGCTGACTAAATTCTAACTACCTTAGAATCGTGATTATGGCCGTAAGGCAGGCGTCACACAAAAGAGTCACTTTTTAAGTGGCTCTTTTTTTATGACTTAAATACAGTATGAGATTTACAATACATACATTAGTGGACATAACAGAGACAGGTATGCGACGTGGTGAAGATCCAACACAATATCGCCAGCAGCAAAACTTTCTTACTGTTATGCAAACAATTGGATTGAGAGTAAATCCAACTTACATAACATCACCAGAAATTGTTAAAGACATTCCTAGTAAATACAGCCTGGGTACAAAATATAAGAACAAGCAAAACATATGGCAATATGAGTTTGATATAGAATATACTGATGCACTAGACATTAATACACTAAAAAATGACTTCGATCTTATACCAATTATCACAGGATTGGATGAAACTGTGAGCTTTGAAAATGACGTTTTTATCACCAAAAACCCTAGTATAAACAACATATTTTTCAATTTATATGATAAATAAAAATGTAGCTTAAAAACTACCAGGCATATAAAACACAATCCGAAGGCCAACTGCGAGTTTACTTTAACCAATACTGGAGTTATATATGTCTGAAACACTCAGAACAACAAGTTTAGAAAAAGAAAGTTTAGAAGCACACGTTGATCTGTGCGCATTGCGCTATGACAACCTAAATAATCGCCTAAACACTGTTGAATCAACTCTTAAATCAATTCATGAAGACATCAAAAGTGGTCAAAACTCAATGACCAAAGTGTTAATTGGCACAGCAGGCACAGTTATTGCAGGTTTACTATCAACTGTTGTCGTCGTTTTAATGAAATTCTAATCCACTCACGATAAATAACTATATGTTATTACGTGAGTTTTTTATTGACCCCGAAGAAGAAGTCCTAGAAGAAGGACAAACATGGGCCCGATCTGGTAAAAAGGTTGTGCGCAAGTTTCGTTGTTCTAGTGGACCCCGCAAGAATCGTATTGTTGCCAAGATGGCACAGTGTTTTGCAGCACCTGATATTAAAAAACGAATGATCTTTAAAAAAACCAAAGCTAGACTAGGCGGCAGAATGATTCGCAAAGCTAAGAAGACCAAACGTATCAATCCAGCAAGTAAAAGAGTTCAAGCTCTTAATCGTAAGAGGTAAAACATGTTATTGCGTGAGATGATCACAGAATGGGTATGTGGAGACTGCTATGCTGAACCATGTACATGTAGTGTCGAAGAAGGTGTAGCAACTATCTTTGGTAAAAGTGGTAACAAAACCGTGCGCAAGTATAGATGTACAAGTGGCACACGTAAAGGACGTATTGTTGCAAAGCCAGCAACTTGTAATGCTCCTAAGAATGTTAAGGCATCTAATACACTCAAACAAACTCGTCGAAAGAAGGGTTCAGTTATAAGTACAAAGAGTACAAGAACTAAAAGAACAAATCCAGCTAGTCAAAAGCTAAAAAGGTTAAATACTGGACGTAGAAGAATTAAACCTAGAAACAGAAGAGGTGCAAGAATATGAGAATAGATGAACTAGTAGGAACACCAGCTGACCAACAAGGCATGTCTACTCCAACAAATGTTGCAGGTACTCCTACAGCAAACCCAACTCAGCCTGTACCTACTTCAGGACAGCAAATGGGCACGAATGATAAAAGCCCCGAAGCAATGAAAGCTAAAGCTGAACAAAAGAAACAAGTTCAAGCACAAATTAAATCAACACAAAATCAATTAAATGTTTTAAAAAAACAACTGGCAAGTATCAGATGAGAATCATAGACATCGTAGATGAGATATACATGACCAATGAAGAGAAATCTCTTTTGGAAACTATCGACGATGTACGTCCGCTAGGATCATTTCCTGAGCGTGAGCAAACCATTATCAATAACCTAATTCGTAAAAGTATAATAAGTAAAGTACAAACTCAAAATGGAACGATAGTGGTGATACGGAATGACAGCTGAAAATCTATTACATGACTTGGAAGAAATTGTTAATCGCGGACTTGAGGATAGTGCTATCCCTCATGCGAGAGGTAATAGCATCCGAATTAAACATATCGTGGTTCGCAAAAGTCCTAAAGGTTATCTAATATACGATGCCAAAGAAAACTGTCAAATAACTCGTACTGCATTCAAAACAACAGCAATTGCTATTGCTAAGAATCTAGCACAAGGCAGAGATATAACTGAAAAATTAATGGCATACGACGATACTATGCTAAAACACTACAATGATGCTATATTTTACAAACATTCTATTAAAAAATGCAAAGATGAACTAACAAAAGAGATAAGAAAAACAAGATTAGATATATCTATACAAGAATCTAGACGAGTACGCAGTCAATTAGACCGTTTTATTTTTTGTTAGTGATAAATATAATATAGAACACCTATCAACAGGAAGAATAAAATGCAAATTAGAGAATTTTCAAAGCCGCTGACAGCAGCTAAATTAAATGAAAGCCTGGCGCAACGCTTTGGTTCAAAGATTAACATTGACGAGTTTACAACTGAGCAACTACAAGACGCTCGTAACAAACTACGCACTCAGGTGTTTAATGTAGAAACAACTGAAAGCTTTGACGCTGTTCAACAGCAAGGTCACAGCAAGAACAAATTGTTCTTAGACGTACTTAATGCTGCATTATCAGAGCGTGATGATGTAAGTGTTGCAATTGACGAAGCAATTGAATCACTGAATGAAGGCGAAGAAGACAAAGCAGAACTTGTTATGGCAGCTAAGGACATGGTTGATCGTGTTACTGGTTGGATGGAAGACACTGCTGAAATGCAAACTGAATCAATGCTAGAACTAGCTGATGCTATCCGTGACGAAATGGGCAGTGAAGCAGCTGAAACATTTACAAACACAATTAAGCCAGCATTAGAAGCAATGTATGGCGTAATGGAAACAACACGAGTTACACTAACACAAGGTGTTGGTATGCTAACAGGCGAAGCTGAGCCAATGGACACAATGGGTGCAGAAGATCCAGGCATGGATGATATGGAACCAACTGTTGATGGCGACGAAGACGAAACAGAAGTACCACTAGGTGATACAGATGACGACTTTGGAGCAGCAGATGCAGCAGCAGGCGGCGACGAACTAGGCGGTCGTGAAAAGCGTGAAAGTATAGAGCGTTCAAAAAAAAAGTAAATGAAGCAGTAGATAGCCAGTCTATCTATGCTTTATTAAGACAACAAAAAGCAGCCGGCGTGGCTGCTTTATCCATGACTAAGCTAGACAAATACATGCAGAATCAAGGCAAAGGCAACTTTGACTATGAAAGTTTCAAAGCAATGTATGATGCAGATCCTAAAATACAGCAACTAGTAACTAACTTTGACAAAGACAAGATTGAGTTCAAACAAAGTGAAGTAGATGATGTTGCAGGTGCAGTACCAGGTAACCCAGGTCGTCCAAGTGACACTGTGGGCAACATGGCTAAAAACGCTACAGACGTAGGCGATAAACTCTAAAATAAAACTTGACAACGATCTTATTTGGTGTTATTATATACACTAATAGGAGAACTTATGACTGATAGAACCCACGAAGATATTGTTAAAAACATTACAGAAGTAATGGAACAATACGTAACGCCAGCGGTGGCACAACACGGCGGCGAAGTTAACTTTGTTAGCTTTGAAAATGGCATTGTATTGGTAGAATTAAGTGGAGCATGCTCAGGTTGTGCAGGTAGTACAATGACACTTAAACACGGTATCCGACAAATGTTATCCCAACTAGTACCAGAAGTATCAGACGTCGAAGGCATTGATGATCCGTTTTCAACAGTCGATCCGTATTTTATGCACGATCCATTTGGAGATCATAGCTTTGGCGAGGAAGATTAATTGAGTTTAATTATAGAAAAGTACAAGTACGAAAAACTAAAGCGTGTTGAAGTAGATGGCAAGCGTAGATACGCTGCCCCAGGCGGTCCACCCGTAGCAAGTGTAACAACAATCCTTAGTGGTACTAAAGATATGTCGCATCTTATTGCATGGAAGAAACGTGTAGGTGAAAAGAAAGCACAAGAGATCGTAACTGAAGCAAGTGGCGTAGGCACAAGGATGCACAAGTATCTAGAAGACTATGTTGACAATGGAGTATGGACAGAGTCAGCAGGCAGCAATCCATATGCACAGCAAGCCTATAAAATGGCATGTGTTATACGTGACGAAGCAATGGGTGATGTAGATGAAATATGGGGCAGCGAAGTTCCGCTTTATGTTCCTGGTATTTTTGCAGGTACAACAGACTTGGTAGGACAGTATAAGGGACAGCCTTGTATTATGGACTTCAAGCAGACTAACAAGCCCAAGAAGCCTGAGTGGGTAGAAGATTATTATCTACAACTTACAGCATACGCCTTAGGACACAACGAAGTACACGGCACAGACATACGTGAAGGACACATCTTTATGTGCAGTCGTGCATTAGAATATCAGCAGTTTGACTTGTGGCCGGACGAGTTCGCAGAGTGGGAACAAGAATGGTGGAATCGCTGTCGCCAGTATTATGAGAAGCACGGATAAATACTACTACAATAACGTAGGAGTATTAGCATGGCCGTAGTTTCCATCAGCAGAATTCAAGTTCGCAGAGGACAAAAGAACACAGGTAGCGGATTACCACAGTTAGCAAGTGGTGAATTTGGTTGGGCTGTTGATAGTCAAGAATTATTCATTGGTAACGGCAGTGTAGCAGAAGGTGCACCATACGTAGGCAACACTAAAATGTTGACTGAAAATGACAACCTATTTGAGTTTGCCAACACATATTCATATAAAGATGATGTAAATGTTCAAACAGGATCTTCAGCAAATAATCCTGTTTTAAGAACATTGCAAGCAAGATTAGATGATAGAGTAAGCATACGTTCTTTTGGAGCCAATGGTGATGGCACAAATCAAACTGTTGCATTACAACGTGCTATTGACCAATTATACCTTAACGCATCTAACAAAGGTACACCACAAGCCAGAGTAGAACTTATTATCGACCCAGGCGAATATACTATTACTAGTACAATTTATTTGCCTCCTTTTGCAACCATTAGAGGCGCCGGCAAAGACAAAACTATTATTAATGCCGGAGATCATGTAGCATTTCAAACAGTAAATGAAACAAGTACACCTGGAGTGTATGCAAGTGATTCAACTAGTACAACACTAAACCAAGCTAGAAATATTAGCATATCAGGTTTAACAATTAATACAACACAAGGCCCTGGATTAAACTTAGTTAGTTGTAAAGATAGTAAATTTACAGATATAGTGTTATCAGGAGACTATAACTTGGGCGATGCTATTGATGCAGACAGCAATGGTATAAAACTTACGTCACTTAGTACAGCAGTTAGCTCGAACAATAATTTATTTACTGGTGTTGAAATAAGAAAATTTGCAACAGCAGTTTATTCAGACAACGACATAGCAAGCAATACATGGTCAAAATGTACTTTTGATACCCTTTATCAAGGATTTGCTTTTGGAGTAAGCACAATATTAGGAACCAGTGGCATGTTAACTGGACCAATTAATAATAGAGTAATTGAAAGTAAATTTGATAATATTTGGTCAACAGCAATTCATATTGAAAATGGCACAGAAAATTCTAGTCAACACAACAAATATTACAACGTAGGTAACAATGGCGGAGCAGCATCACTCAATCAACATCCGGTTATTAAATTAGTAAGTATTAGAAATGCTAGTACAGATGATTGGTTCCAACGCAGTGAAGAATTAGGATACAACGAAACGTATAAAAATAACGTAAGGTATCAGCCAGAAGTAAAAGGTCCAGTCATTACAGAATTTGGTACAACACACAAGTTAAGTTTAAATAACAGTGGAGAGTTTACTAAATTATTTAGACTGCCTGCTGAAACTACCAAAGGTTATGAAATAGATTACATTTATAAAAGCAACATTGTTGATGCAACAAGAACAGGTACAATGACATTGGTTGTTGATCCTGTAAATGATACTTATAATTTTTCTGATGAATATGATTATACAGGAAATTCAATTTATTCAGAGCAGCTGTCGTTTGATGCAAATCTTTATGACGAGGATGGCGACACTAATAATGACACTGTATCTATAATGATGCAAAATCTAACAGCTAACTCTAGTGGCACCATTAGTGGAATAGCATTAACCAATCCTATGGTAGTTACAACAAGCAATGATCCAAGTTTAACAGCCGGACAACAGATATTAATTACAGGTGTGTTAGGAACAACACAATTGAATAATAATAGATATTATGTTGACAATGTGACTAATACAGGCGGCACAACATATACATTTGAATTGTACACAGATATTTCATTGTCAACTAGTGTCAACGGCGGCGTAGGATTTACTCCATGGACATCCGGTGGCAATGTATCAAACAGTGATAATGCTGCCTTTCATTATAGAGTTAAAACTAAATCGTAATTTTATGCTTGACAATTACCATTGTCCTATGTTACTATAATAATGTAGAAACAAGGTAAAAATTACAATCATGTTTGAAAAACCATACGGGGAAAGGCTGGTGTTCTGGAGAGAACTTCGGGATAGTCTTGAAGTTTCAAAAAATCCTATTCAAGATACAATAGATTTTTATAATCGAGCGCCATACTGTTCGATTGCGACTGATCCTTACACTCCGAGTAGTTGGCCAGACCCTTGGGAACTATTAGCGGAAAATAATTATTGTGCCTTCGTAAAGATTCTTGCAATATGTTACACCTTGCAGTTAACTGATGTTTTATCCCAAGCATCTTATGAGATACATATTACACGAGACTTAGAAAAGTCAGCAACATATTACCTATTATATGTAGACGATCAAGTCATCGGATTCAACGGAGATACACATGTACATAGAACAGAATTACCACCTACTTTACGTTCTGAACTTGTACATAAACTTCCAATACACCAATAAATAACTAATAAATTAAAAGAGGAAAAAAATGTCAAATGGAACAATGATCGTCAAGCGTGACGGTACAAAAGAACACCTCAACATAGATAAAATTCACAAAGTAGTAGAACATGCTTGTGAAGGTCTAGCAGGTGTTAGCAGTAGTCAAATCGAAATGAATGCGAATATTCAATTTTATGACGGTATGAGTACAAATGAAATTCAAGAAGTACTAGTACGTAGCGCAAACGATCTTATTTCGTTAGATGCACCAAACTATCAGTATGCAGCAGCAAGACTATTAAGTTATGGTGTGAATAAGATGGTGTTTGGTGAATACAACGCAATTACACTACAGCAAAATATTAATAGAAATATTGAACGTAATGTGTATGATGCAGAGATCCTAGAAAAATATACAGCAGAAGAAATTGCTACACTAGATAGTTATATTCGACACAAGCGTGATGAGAACTTTACCTACGCAGGCTTGCGCCAAGTAGTAGACAAATATCTTGTACAGGATCGTAGTTCAGGTGAGATATTCGAAACTCCTCAATTCATGTATATGATGATTGCGGCAACACTATTTGCTAACTACCCAGCAGAAACACGTATGCACTATGTAAGGAGATACTACGATGCGACCTCACTATTTAAAGTCAATATCCCAACGCCAGTCATGGCTGGAGTCAGGACCCCTGTCCGCCAGTTTGCAAGCTGCGTTCTTGTTGACTCTAACGATACCCTTGATAGCATCTTTGCCAGCGATATGTCTATTGGACGCTATACGGCGCAAAGGGCAGGTATCGGAATCAATGCAGGACGTATCAGAGGCGTCAATGCAAAAATCAGAGGCGGAGAAGTAGCACACACAGGTATTATTCCGTTCCTAAAGAAATTTGAAAGTACAGTACGTTGTTGTACACAAAATGGTGTACGTGGCGGCAGTGCTACTACGCACTTCCCGTTTTGGCATCAAGAGATTGAAGACATCCTTGTACTAAAAAACA
>Ga0181390_1001509_pt1 | contig 10233 bp, 10 predicted proteins | sample 13SPOviralmetaG_FD_130085 | JGI IMG/M metagenome (GOLD analysis project Ga0181390, IMG submission 130085) | Marine viral communities from the oligotrophic San Pedro Time Series (SPOT) site, San Pedro Channel, CA, USA - 13 SPOT_SRF_2010-07-21 | ecosystem: Environmental > Aquatic > Marine > Strait...
ATCTTTTAGATACTACTGAACTACAATATAAAAACCAAATCACATCACTCAAAGAGGAGATAGATGACCTTAATGAAGGTATTGACGCTATATCGGAAGAACGAGGTATATTAGAAGATAGATATGAAGAACTTCAAAAAGAAAATGAATATTTAAAAACAAGTATCCAAACAACTACTTCATACTGGTCTGATAAGTATGATATACTAAAAGAAAAAAATGAAAAACTTAAAAACACGATTAAAAAGTGTCAAGAGTTATTAAGAGCAATTAATTAACTTTTCACGTAAATATGATACAAATGTAATCCTAGCATAATCTTCATAACAACCAATAGTCCCTACCTCCGCATTTGCCTTAAAGACCTTCGGTAATATATCATTTTTTTTATCTTGCTCTGATGTAGTCCATATCTCACTATTACAATGATAATTATGAACGTCCGCTATTAATATATCATCTTGTCTTAAATCTATACCTATACCATACGCGGGAATCATAAATAATCCTCCATTATATTCACCATACTCTAAACAAGACAACGTAGCAATACCTCCATAATCTCCACTATCCATATGAACTGCTGTCCTAAAATTTCTATTTATAGTTATTGTAGAATATGCCGTATTATCTATCCTATAATTAGGTTGTAATAATGCTCTATCTAATTGATGTTTATATTCATCAGGTCTTATCTTCTTATACCATCTATCTAAATCTGCTATATATGGTTTCCCACCCTCATACTTCTCTAAATTCTGCATAGTATGATATGACAACCTACAAGGTTTATTTATACCTAATCCTTTCGTAGCATCAAAAAAACCTATGGGAGTAGAACTTACCTGATTATTTACTCTCATCTTACTAGGTTTTCCTTTCACTAAATATGATGTAGAATAACCCTTCGTATTTACAAGTTGTCTTTTTTTCCAGTATTGCGATGTAGGGTCAATAGGACCTGCCGATGCTCCCCTACCCCTCGCAGCAACCGATAAATGCTTATAATTATCCCACGCATATTGACTTGTTTTAAGACGTCTTTTTCTAAACGAACATATAAACTTTTTACTATCCATATCATATATATCACAATCGCTACTAATATGATGTAAAATAAATCCATCGTGTAGAAATTCTCCTTTGACTTGTTTGAGTTCTTCATCACTTATTATTCTATCTAAATATATTGTTTTAATAGTCATTATATTAAATAGAGATATTAATTTATTCTAAAAATAAACTATATATTAAATCAGGTGGAATTCTATATCTCATATCCATTCTATTATATCCAGCATTATCTATACAGACATCTTTTTTATGACGCATATATTTAGAATTTATTAAATTAGTTTGTTTAGGATTATCTATCATATTTCCACAAGTCCCTTTACCATCACATTTTAAAGCATTCCAATCCTTTTTATTAGTCCATATACGAGTTCTCTTTCTATATCCCCAATCACTATACATACAATAATCTACAATATAAAATGGGATATCTTTCATAAATGGTCTTGATTTCATTTTCCCTGTATTAGGATTCTCTATAAACCATAATGTAGGATTAAAATATTTAATTATCTCTAATGCTTTTAATATTAATGGGTCGCCTTTTGTTTTCATATCTTCTTCTAGTTGTTCTTTTGTGAAGACTTTACCATTACGCATTCTACCTATATGACTATTTTGTAAGTTTGAGAATGTAGAACAAGGTGGAGACGCCCATATAATATCAAACTCATCTTTTTTATATACTTTATAATCCCATTCTAATATACTCATATTTATATCTGCTCTACCATCTATATCTACTGATAATGTTTCCCACCCTAACTCTTCACAACATTTACCTACGCTATGTGTTCCTGAAAACAATTCTAATACTTTCATTTATATCAAACAAAGATAATATTTTAAATTACTAAATTAGTAATATTTTACTTTGCAAGTCATATATTACTTTCCATTTTTTACTAAACCTCTATGCATAATATCTCATATCCAAATATACTTTTCTGAAAAGTCCAAAGTAATATATCACCAAACAGGTTATATATCACCAATATAGTAATATATAACTTTGCGTTTATTTAAGATTATTATTATATTTGTAAAGTATATGAACATTAATAAAACTCATTCTAAAACTGACCTTGTAGAATTAATCAACACTATTGACTTACCTGTCGTATTCGGACATAGTGATAATAAAAAATCTATACAATCTAAACTTATTACAGCATTAGAAAAAGATATCTTTTTTAAACCTAATGTATATAATATATCAAACAAAGATGAATTAATTATATTTCTAACTAATCCAAGTCCTAAAAAAACTTTATCTGTTAAAGAAAAGAAAACTATTATGAAAATTTGTAAAGCAATCGTTATGTATGCTAATTGTAATTATTTTATAGAAGGGCAAAACTATTATAAAGATATTAAACAAATAGAAGATGATATGTTATATATTTCACAATACGGAGACCTTCCTAGTGTTCGCCGTGCTTGTAAATTAATGAATGCTAATATTATGAGTAAAAAACATTATGAACCTCTTATATCACCACAAGTGAGAAAAGAAATAGATGAAAAAGTAAAGTTAAAAACTAAAAATCAATATGCTTGTAAAATTTTAAAAGGACCTTTTACTATTAAGTTTGACTAGGTTTCTGTTTGATATATACTAAATTCTCTGTTGCTACTGAATGACCTATTGATTTAGCGTGTGCCTCCTGCTCTAATTTACTATCTAAAAATTTATGACTACTTACTATCTTCCTTATTAATGTTGTTGATATATTTTTTTGTATATACTTTTGTGATGTCTTTATTAATAATTGTGATAAGTTATTTTTAGTTATAGGAAATACTACCTCACCTGACTTGATGCCCCATCTCTTAATATACTTTTGTAATTCTATACGAGCACGACCATCTATTTCTAACTCTTCTTGTGGTCTTGTCTTTTTAGTAGCGAACTGATTACAATAGAATATCATTTTTGTATTTTGACTTATGATATAACATTCATCTTTATTTTCTAATTTTTTAAATGCCGTAGGAGTAATTAACCTTACCATCGCTAAATCATTACGAAGCGGTCTATATATAAGAAAATTTAATATAGCATATATCATATGTAATCTTTGATTATCTTTTATATCTGCTCTTACCTTATGTGAAAATGCTATTAACTCATCATAAGTTATAAAGTTCGGTGCTTGTTTATCACTTATAATACCTGATTCATTTTTTTCTACATATTCCGCATTTAATAAATCTCTCTTTTTAGCATATTGTTTTCCTAACTCTAATTCTCCTTTACTATCCATATATACGTGGAGAACATTAAACATATTCCTCTTTGTTGTAAATGATATTGATAATTCATTTATACCTTGCTCTACTTCATCAGGTTTAGTTAAGTCTTTATTTAGTTTGAGAACTTTATTAAATGCTGAATTATATGACTTTAAACTATTCGGTTTGATGTGCGGTCTTGCTTTACTTACTACTTCTACAAAATCCATACTTATATATTATAGATATATTTTCTTTTTAAATATAAATTAAACTTTATGTTTCTCTAATCTTTTACTAATTCTTTTAACTGATAGTTCTAGACTTTTAACGTGTTCTTTATATTCTTCCCAATATTCAGGAGACCCAGCACCATAGTCATAATAGTCTAATATACGAATTTCTAATGCTTGTTTCATATAAAATAATTCGTCTAATGTAAAAGTCATACTTGTTTTTTTATCCATACTTATATATTATATATTAGATTTATGTTTAAGTCGTAAATCCCATATACCACTTTTACGCTGAAACAACTTACAATAATCAGGATACATATCTCTAACTTTCTCTTTATCTATTTTCTCTGTATCTAAATCTCTACCATCACCTTTACAACCTCCATCTGCATAGTTCTTTGTTTTACCTGCGACCCAATTACACTTTAAAATCTTACCATCACGGCGATAATGAGCGCAAGCATTCTCAAAATCCTCTGCATAATTAGTTTTTAATTTAATATCCTTACATATTCTACGAATTCTAAATAAACCTAAGATATATCTCAAATCATATGTATATTCTTTACAACCTGACATAAACATATCATTTGCTACTTGATATAATCCAGCATAATTAATATCTGTTCCCATTTTATCTACTACTCTCCTTACAAATGTATCTAGGTCAAGTAAAGACCTCTTTTTATTATCTATTAAATCTATAATATCATCATCTAATTCTACTATGACTTGCTTACTTTTAAAATATTGTGTGATATAGTTATGTGTTTGACCTATGCCTTTCACATTAGTTTCTATTACATTATAACCTTCTTCTTTTAAACTTCTATATAAATCTATATCCTTATCATCTATTCTAACAAATAAAAAGACATCTTTTTTTTGTATGTTATGCCTATGTAAATAGTCAAGGGTTAAACTTTTACATTTATTATATCTTTGATATGATGGAACCACGTATTTTATGATATCTTTTTTTCTACTAAATTTATAATGTTCCGTAGGGTGCTTTACTTTTGATGGACGGATAGTAGAAGGTAAATCTCTTTCTATGTAAATAGCAGGGTAAATAAGATGTCTTTTTATTGATACTTTGTTAAGCATTACATCTATCGCCCTAAACCTTTTTTGACTTGTTATATCTACTATCAATTGCTCTGCTATTTCCCACGTAGGTATATAATATGATAAGGTTGTTAATAACTTATGCTTATCAGGTATATCATTAAATCCATTTTCTAATTCTATATCTACTTCACCATCTATTAATTTCTTTGTGAAAAATCCACCTAAATATAGAAAACTATTACCTAATTCATCGGGTAAATGATTAACTTGTAAAGCATCATCTTCTACTATAATGACATCATTTAACTTATGTTCTACTATATGTTTCCATAGATTTATATGTGATAATAAACAAGCGCATTTTGCCTTGTGTTCGTTCTCATTTATATTCCACATACTAATCATTCTTTTATAAATATCATCATCATCATCTAAATCTTTGTAATCAGTAGCAATCCATCTTGTATATGAATCATTAAAATTATCCATTCTATCAATACATCTTTCTAAATTAATCACAAATTTCTTCATTATATATTAGGTGCGATTAAAATTCATTATTAAAAATAATATAAGTTTTATAGATATGAATAGTGGAATTTATGCGATGTATTGTATTCATAATCAACCTATATATAATCAAGCATTTTGTAGCGGTTGTCGTGCTATAAGGCAACAACAGGCAAAAAAAAGATATGATGCTTATTGGAATAAACAAAGAGGTCATTTTTGGGATTATTTTAAGAAAGCATTTGAGGGAGACCCTACTGAACCTACATACGAGCATAAAATACCAGAGGAATTTAATACTTTAAAAAAGAGTAAATCACAAGAAGAATTAAGAAAGAATTATTTTAAATTAGCAAGGATACATCACCCCGATAAAGGTGGTGAAACTACTATGTTTCAGAGATTACAGAACCTTTACGAGCGCCTTTGTTCTTCTTTTTTTTAATTTTTAAAAGTATATAACTTTCATCTATGGATACTTGTTTAAGTTTAACTAGCGCAGAGATACAACCTAATATTAATTGATGATTACCTTTATGTATTCCTGCTTTATCTAGTTTTCTTTGTTTCATTTGTGATAAAAAATCGTGATATGCTTTTATTTGTTGAGGAAATTTATGATTTACTTTCATTCCCTGAATGATACATTCATTTCCTAATTCTGCTATTTGTTTTAATGTTCCTTCTTCGGTATGTCCTTTATAAGTTGATAATAAGACATCTTCATAAAATAAATATATACTATACATACTAATATAGTATATGATTATACCTTTATATCTTTTATTTTAGAATTAAAATATAATATCATAGTATATTAAATGACTGAATATATTGATACTACACTTGTAGAATGTGATAGGGTGTCCGCTCAAACAAAAAACGATGACTTTGCTTTATGGACTAATAATTTAAATAATTCTATACAAATGGAAGCAGGAGATAAAGTATCTGTATATAGTTCTTTTGTAAGTGAAGTAGGAGCAACTCAACCTAATAGTGTAGAATTTAAGGGGAAAACATTAGGATATTCTAAATCTATAAGATATACTGATGAAATTACTACTGCTAAAACATATAGTTTAGAAGTAGCACAAATAAAAGATGAAGTTGTCCCATATACTACTGATAGTAATGTAATAAGTAAAACTATACAATTAAAAGATAATGAGGCAAATATAGTGATTAATTATTATAAAACTATGGATTGTCTTAATTATATACAATTACCTCGTAGATTTATACCTGATACAGCAGACCCTAATGTGTTTGATGATGCTAATAAACGTGCTTGGTTTATAGAAGATAGTGTTGCTATGGGTCGTGTTAATAGAGAACCTTATATGACTAATAATGCTACACAACAAGATAAAGTATTTGTTGCAACAAATATAGTAGCAGGTAAAAATTATGAAATCATATCAACTGGAACTACTGATTTCACATTAATAGGCGCTCCTAATAGTAATGTAGGGACTTTATTTAAATCAACAGGAGTAGGAGTAGGAACAGGCACAGCAGAATTAATTGTAGGTATTAATGATGTCTATGGATATGTAATAGATGATTATGTCCCTGTATATCAAAACCCACCATCATCAAACGTAGGTAATAGACGTGAATGGAATTTAAAAATAGATAGATGGATATTAAAAAATGATAATACTAGAATGACTATGATGAGAAAAACTAAAACATTTCATTACCCTAAACATTATGAATATGTTCCTCCACCAGTAGCAGCAGTTTCTACTGATTATACTACTGATTTACCTGACCCACTCAAACAATTTGTAGAACCTGCCGAACAATATTATATTCCTCCTTATTTTCATAGAGACCCTGAATCATTTGATTATGAAATATATAGAGAAAAAATTAAATTAGAAATCAATCAAGGTTATAGTAGTAGTCAGTTTATTAGTGATGAAGCAAATAAAAAATTACAAGAAACAAGAGTTAATAAACCATTAGAAGTTATTAAAGGTATTAATGATGTCCCATCTACTACTAATGGTGAAATTAATCCTCAAATTGCTTTTCCTATTAGTTGTTCTGCTGAAAGTAATACATATAAATTATTCCCTGCTACTAATGATGTTAATTTTAATCAAACATCATATAATAATGCTCTTAATAATACATTAGGAACAAGAGCAACTGACCCAGGCGGTATAACTCAATTATGGGGTATTCTTGGGACAGGCGGTCCCGCAGCAATAAACCCTGCTATGACAGGATTTACTATGGCGGAATATGCTGATTTTACTTCTTCTTCGTGGTATGAATCATTAGAATATATTGGTATGAAACGACCTGAAATTTATGAAGCAGGTTGTAAGATGAATACTATTTATGGATTACAATTAGCAACTATCGCTAATACAAGACAAACTCATAGAAATAATGGATTACAGACTACTATGCCTTATAATGAAGCAAATTGTAAATTAATAAAAGATTTTATTAATAGTCAGGAAAAATACCCTGAATTATTTAGTCAAGAAAATATTATGAATACTTATGAAGATACGGGAACTGAAACTAATAATCCTTATTATAGTAAAGTTAGTGTTGCAGTAGGTTCAGGTGGTAGTTTAAGTGAAACTATCACTATGAATGCTACTTTTACTAATAGTAGATTTATGCATATTAACTCAAATGCTCCTATACAGATGTCTAATGGTATAGAAAGAGATACTAATAATTTCTCTAATCCTCCTGTAAGAAGTCAGGCAGCACAATTAGGGTCATCATATTATGACTTTCAGGGAGTAGTAGATGGATATGGTGGAGACCCAGCATTAAACAATTGGGTATTTAGTAATAATGATGGTGATAATACTGACCCACTTAATCCTGTATTACCTACTGCTAATAATGGAACTTATAAACAATCTACTCCTTGGTTTTTTTATTATGATAATTCTACAAGAGATACATTCTTTCCTACTAATATTGTGAGTAATCAAAATCTAAATCTTATTACTATTAGTGAAAGTAAATTAACTTATGGTTGTATTGGTAGAGATTCATTTACAGGTAATATTTTACTTTATCCTAATTTATTATCTAAAAGTGATGGAACGGGTTGTGGTTTATCTCCTAGTATATGGGATAGGTTTGTTATTGACCCTGTAAATTTAGACCAGTTTTGGAGACTAGGTTTTGACCGACATTGGAACGCTTGGGGAACAGCAGCAATCGCACTTACATCAGGCATACCTTCTACTGATAGATTTTATGATGAAGCAACTAATAGATATGAAGTTAGAAAAGGTCAAACAGGAGTAGGATTAGAAGCAAACCCTCAACCAGCAGGTCATACAGGAATACCAGCATTTAATACACAAGACGGACAGACGAATGTAAATCAATACAAAGATAAAGTATATTTAGGAGCACCCACAGCAAAATTAGGATTTGATGGTTCTCATTTCTTTTTTCAGGATTTACATAATATATTATTAGAAGGTGATTTAGAAAATTTATCATCAGGAGCAGACTCACAAACAGCATCAGTTCGTCCTTGTTATAAAATTAATCCAGTTCAGCGATATAATAATTATTCACCTGTTCAGTTCCCTTATCAAAAATATTTTACTTTTGACTTTGTTGATAATACTACTCACCCATCAGACCAGAAAAGGTCTATGATTAATAAAAATTTACAACCTTATTCTATCTTTGATACTGATTCAGGTATATTCATAGAAGATTTAGGATACTCACAAGAATCGTGGGAAGGTTCATATTGGAATAGATTAGGTTTTACTTACGAACAATTTAATCCTATTGATATAGGAGATAGATTAAAAAGACATATAGAACAACCTGATACTATAAAACATATCACTACTAATGCGAAAGTAGATAGTGTAGATACGAAGGGGTGGGCGGTTAATCAATTCCAAAATAGATTGTTTGATAGTTCATTATCACATACTTATAATGTTAATATGAATATTAAAGATGATGGAACAGGAACAGGAATAACAGCATCTATATTTAGACAATTACCTCAAATCATTAATGCTACTGAAAGTATCAAAATTTTAGCACAAAATTATCCTATTAGAAATTTTAAAGGATATTATGCTATTAGAAGTGATATTGTCCCTACTACTTCTTTTGTAGGAGGAGCACCAGGTAATACTGCTATGGCGATTGTAGGTATTATAGATAAGATGCAACCTGCGGGAGATTTCTATTTCGGCACAGAAGCATCTGTTAATTTTACTATTACTAAACCTACATTATTATCATCTATTAGTGTTGCTATTACTGACCCTGATGGTAGTTATTCAGTAGTTAGTGAGCGTAGTAGTATTATTTTTAGAATAGATAGAAAAAGAACACTTGATACTAATATAACAAATGAAGTCCAAGAAGAAATGTTAAAAAAATTAAAAAAAATTACCAAAGATAATTAAGCGCCCAATAGGCAGGACTAGTCTTATCTTTATAAGCAAATGAACCATCTTTTCTTTTTATACCTTTCATACGCGCTCTAAATGATTTCCTCTGTTCTTTTGTTGCTTTACCTGAGCGCCAGTCATCCATACCTTTTGCACCGAAGTGCACTATCTTATATCCTTTTTTACTATTAGTTTTCACATATACACTATATTTCTTACCAGGTTGTTTAGAACGAAAAGGTTTATTTAATATAGGTTTTCCAGTAGAAGTTCGGGGCATTTATATGATAACATTTATTTTTTTATTAAATGCGATTTATCAACCTTTTTTGCTTTACCTCCCATAACAGCAGAATAGACCCTTGCGATTCCCCACTGAGTAGCACTTTTCACTTGTGGTCTTACTGATTGTGGGTTTGACCTATATGCTCCCTGACCTTTCTTTTTAATAGTTCTCAAACCTGACAACTTATATCCTGTTAATCTACTAATCTCTGCTAAACTATGTGATTCATCTCGTTTAAAACCATACTTCTTGTTAAACTTTTGCTTCCAAGTAGTCATATAATCTAACAAACATAAAAATTTGATTTTGCTATTATTATTTTTTATTACTAAAAACAACTCATAACAACTATGCCTTCCAAGAAACAACGAGCACGTGTTAAGAAGTCTAATGTAGAAAC
>Ga0181390_1001525_pt1 | contig 10149 bp, 4 predicted proteins | sample 13SPOviralmetaG_FD_130085 | JGI IMG/M metagenome (GOLD analysis project Ga0181390, IMG submission 130085) | Marine viral communities from the oligotrophic San Pedro Time Series (SPOT) site, San Pedro Channel, CA, USA - 13 SPOT_SRF_2010-07-21 | ecosystem: Environmental > Aquatic > Marine > Strait...
CGTATCCTTTAATACCTGTGGCATTACTACCTTTAGGTCCCGGAGGTCCTGTAGGTCCTTTAATACCTGTGGCATTACTACCTTTAGGTCCCGGAGGTCCTGTAGGTCCTTTAATACCTGTGGCATTACTACCTTTAGGTCCTGGAGCACCTTTTTGTCCTTTAATACCTGGGGCATTAGCACCTGGAGGTCCCGTTGTACCTTTTGCACCTTTTTGTCCTTTTTGAGTTCCACCAGGTGAACCTTGAGGTCCTTTTGCACCGGTAGGTCCTTTTAAACCTGTGGCATTACTACCTTTAGGTCCAGTTGCACCTTTTTGTCCTTTAGTTCCAGCACTACCAGCACCACCTTGGCTACCTTGAGCACCTTTTTGTCCTTTACCACCTTGGGGTCCTTTAGCACCACCGGCACCAGTTCCACCCTTTTGTCCTTTAGTTCCAGTTGCACCTTTTTGTCCTTTTGTACCTTGGCCACCAGTTGCACCTTTTTGTCCTTTAAGACCTTGATCTCCCGTAGTACCTTTAGGTCCTTTAGAACCTTGAGATCCTTTATCACCTTTTGGACCCATAGGTCCTTTTGCACCAGTAGGCCCTTTTGTACCTTGAGCACCTTTTTGTCCTACATCACCCTTTGGTCCTTGTGGCCCAGTTGCACCTTTAATACCAGCACCACCTTTAGAACCAGCAGTACCTTTTTGTCCTTTATCACCAGCGCCACCTTGAGGTCCTTTAGCACCAGTAAGACCACGATCACCTTGAGTACCTTTAGGTCCTTTTGCACCTGTTGGTCCTTTAGTTCCTTGAGCTCCTTTTACACCAATGTCACCTTTAGGTCCTTTTGCACCTTGAGGTCCTTTAGCACCTGCACCACCTTGAGAACCTACAGCACCAGTACTACCTTTTTGTCCTTTACCACCTTGAGGTCCTTTAGCACCTTCAATACCTTGTGGCCCTTGTAGTCCAGTTTGTCCTTTTTGACCACCCGGCCCTTGACCACCCATAGTACCTTTAGGTCCTTTTAAACCTTGAGGTCCTTTTACACCAGTTCCACCTTTAGAACCAGCAGAACCCTTTGCACCAGTTGCACCTTTTTGTCCTTTAGGTCCGATTCCACCTTGTGGTCCAGTTGCACCTTTTTGACCTCTATCTCCATAAGTACCTTTACCACCTTGAGGGCCTTTTGCACCTGTTACACCTATTTCACCCTTTTGACCTTTGCCACCTTGTTGACCACCGCCACCTTGAGAACCTTGGGGTCCAGTTGCACCTTTTTGTCCTTTAGGACCAACTTCACCTTTTTGACCTACATCACCTTTAGGTCCAGTTGCACCTTTAACACCAATATCACCTTTAGGTCCAATTGCACCTTTTTGACCTTTATCTCCAATAGTACCGACACCACCTTGAGCACCTTTCTGACCTTTTTGACCAGCGCCACCTTGAGAACCTTGAGGTCCAGTTGCACCTTTTTGTCCTTTAGGTCCAATTTCACCTTTTTGACCGCCACCACCTTGTGGCCCTTGAGCACCTTTTTGTCCTTTAGTACCTTGAATACCCTGATCTCCTTGAGGGCCTTGGCCACCAGTTCCACCCTGTGGTCCTTTATCTCCTTTAGGTCCTTTATCTCCTTTAGGTCCAATTGCACCTTTTAAACCATCAGCACCTGGATTTCCTTTTGGTCCAACATCTCCTGCTATTCCAGCATCTCCAGTACCACCACCAGAACCTGTTTGTCCTTTTTGTCCTTTTTGACCTTCTACACCTTGTAAACCAACTTCACCTTTTTGACCTTTAGTACCTGTAGGTCCTGTATCACCCTTTGGTCCAATTGCACCTTTTTGTCCTTGCGGTCCTTCAGGCCCTTGTGCACCTTTTTGACCTTTATCACCCTGGCCTCCTTTAGGTCCTTTAGTACCTTGGTTACCATGAGATCCTTTTTGTCCTTTGCCACCTTGAGGTCCTGTAGGTCCTTCGGTACCTTGAGGCCCTTTATCTCCTTTAGGTCCAAGTTGTCCCTTTTGACCTATAGGTCCTTGTGGTCCAAGTTGTCCTTTTTGGCCTAAATCTCCTTTAGGTCCAACATCTCCTTGAGGTCCAAAAGTACCCTTTTGTCCCTTTTGGCCTTTATCACCGTAAGTTCCTTTTTGACCTTTTTGACCTTTATCACCTTTCATGGCACTATATGCAGTAGGGTCAAAATTACCCGCATGCAATATTATGTGTCCTTGAATAGTGGCTCCTGCCTTTAAATTCGCCATGTGTTAGTTTCTTGTTTTTGTACTTATTTTATATATCAGTTTCATTATGCTTCAGTAAAATCCCAGAAGTGTGCATCACCACCGGCTGTTAAATTCATTGGGTCTATTTCAGTTAAAAACGGAAATAGAGCTTCATGCCAAATGCTTTGGTTTTGATAAACTTCAGTTCTAATTGCAGGATTTACTCTGTTAACTCCTTCTGTCATTTGAGCTATTCTTGCGTCTACTCCTTGAGTAATTCCATGTTGAATATCTACAATTTGTCTTGCCGGATTAAATCCACTACCAAATTCATATTCACCAGCCCATTGACCAAAATACTTATCATGCCATTCAGTTACTTGTGTAGCATCCATCCAATGTGGTAAATAGAATATAGTAAACAATCTCCATTGTCCATGCTCGCCATCATACGGCTCAAATGGATAATCGGAAATACTAGGACCTGTTATTGTAGTTCCCGCAGCATATTGAGTTCCATTATATCCTTTTAATATATCATTAGCAGATGTTACTAAAGATATTCTACCTGGAGCTTGAGCTGAACCTAATGTAGTAAAGTCTCTTACTCTAAGCCAACATCCTGCAACATATAATTTATTAGAATCTACCTTTATCCCACTACCAAGTTCCCAACCAAGAGATTGTTCAAATGATTGATTTGTCGTTGATTCTCTAACTTCTGTTATACATACTCCTTTTGTTTGGCTGGTTGAGTTAACTCTATATTCTCCAAAACGAATTTCATTATGTGCTCCTAAACCAGATGCACCTATACTACCACCATTGTAAAAATGATTTTGCCATTGAGTGTTTCCACTATTAGGCATATTTAATGGGTATGTATAGTTTGTATTAGCTAAATTTCTTTCGCCATCATGAAATACTTTAAATACTTCTCCTTTAGCAATGTCAAAATCTACAGGGCCTTCAGTTACGTTTAACGCATTGATATGCCATTTATGTACTGCAACATCTCTTTCTTGATCTGGATTAAAACCAGCTTTATATACTTCTAAATTTCTACCATGTACATTATCGTAAGGAGCACCTGCGCCTGCGCCACTACCGGCACTTGCAAATACGTCTATCTCTAAAGAGCCTGAACCTACATTACTTTGTCTTGTATGTAAGAACTCATATTTTTTAAATACATCAACAGATTCCATAGCATAAGTATATGTAGTACCACCATCTAATAAATTAATCTTCATAAAACCACCCCAGTGTGCAGCTCCACCATCTACTTTATTAAATACAGTAATACGTAGTTTTTCATCTTTTAAAACTCTGTCTTTTCCGGCACTATCCCATGGAACAGTTTTTGAAGCTACAGTACCACTAGTTAATCCAGTATATGAGAATGTTCCGGCACCAGTACCTGATGAAAGATCTTCGCCATAACCAGCATGTCCTATTGTACTTTTATCATGTTCTATTACTAATTGAACATTTGCATTAGCAGCCAAACCTCCAACTCCTTGTAGAGCCTCTGATAACTGACCTATGTCATTAACATTAGTAATTACTCCAGCATAACTGTAGTTTTTACTAACACCAGCAACATTCTTAGTCATCCTCCAAGATCTAAACTCAGTAAACTGAGTAATCCAATCAGGGCTAGCGTGAATAGAACCAACGTTAACAACTACAATAACACATTCTTGACTTCCGTTATACCACTCATTTAATTTTTCAGCACCCTCTGTTAAATCTTGCAATTCAGCTCTTACGAATCTAAAATCAGCTAAACGAATACCTGGAGATGTATTACCCCCATTATATGCGTTACCATTACTATAATAATTAAACTTTAAACAATAGTAACCATTTGCAAATCCGTGTGCTGCAGTATGTGATTTTGCATTAAATTCTAAGTAGCCACCAGATGTTAGGTTGCTAGTGTCAATGGATACGCCGTTTCCAGCATAATATCCACTACCACTTTTATTATTTGGCACCCATCTAATATATGCATCGTTTACTTTAGAGGTATTACCCATACCTTGTGCAGTAATCATTGTGTCAGTATAACTTCCGCCTACTGATATATTATCGTGTGTTGCCTTTCTATCTCTTGTTAAATCTAAGCTCATATTCGTGTCCTATTATCTTTGATTAAAATGTAAACCTCATTGTTGAACCATCACTAGTTATTTCTCCACCACTTCTAAATAAGTATTCTGGTGAGTTAACTAGACTTCCAACATATAATTTTCCATCTGTTGTCAAAGACATAGCACCTGAACCAGCAGCTTGACTTTCGTATTGCCATTTCCAACCTCTGCCTGCTTGGTTATTCATTTGGAATGTCATGGCATAATCGGTCAAATAACCTAATGTTTGACCTGATACCATACCAATACCATACGTTGCAGAGTTACCCCACATTCTGTATTTAGATGCGTTGTTTCCAGATGCCGCAGCAAATTGAGTTGGACCTACTAAAGAGGATCCATCAAATGTTGCATTAGCTTCACCATTAAATGGAGTAGCAGCGTTACCTGTCATAGTAACTAATCTATTATTAGTATTCCCACCGGAGATACTAACTGCTGCAGATGTACCTGAAGAACCAGATGTACCTGAAGAACCAGATGTTCCACTATTACCTGAAGAACCAGATGTTCCACTTGAGCCTGAAGTTCCAGAAGAACCTGATGTTCCACTTGAGCCTGAAGTTCCAGAAGAACCAGAAGTTCCTGAGTTACCAGAAGAACCAGATGTTCCAGAAGAACCAGAAGTTCCTGAAGAACCTGAAGTTCCTGAAGAACCTGAAGTACCATTTAAATCAGTACTTAATTCCCATCCTTCACCATTCCATATATGAACTCTACCATCACCGGTATATCCTAATTGACCTACAAATTCACCTCTACCTAAAGCAGCTAAGTTTTCTCCTGATTTAGCACCAGAATAACCAGAAGAACCTGAAGTTCCTGAAGAACCTGAAGTTCCTGAACTACCAGATGTTCCAGAAGAACCAGATGTTCCTGAAGAACCAGATGTTCCACTGTTACCAGAAGAACCAGATGTTCCGCTTGAGCCTGAAGTTCCTGAAGAACCAGATGTACCATGGTCACCATCAATACCTGAAGAACCACTTGTTCCTGAAGAACCACTTGTTCCTGAAGAACCAGATGTTCCACTGTTACCAGAAGAACCAGATGTTCCACTTGAACCAGATGTTCCTGAACTACCAGATGTACCTGAAGAACCAGATGTACCAGAATCACCAGTCTCACCCTTATCCCCTTTATCACCAGTTGCAACTAATGATATAACAACATCGTCTCCGTTTGCAAATGGACTAGCAGCAGAACCACCAGTGTTTGATAAATCTAATAATCTCCACCATCTACCTTGGTCTGTTAAATCACCTACTGCAAATAATAAGTAAGTATCTGCATCGAATTTTTTAGAAATTCTAATATGAGCTTTTACTCCTGAAGTAACAGCATCCATTGTCTCCATAATAGATTGAATAGATCCGTTAGAATCATCAGTTTCAGCAATATAAATTGCAGTTGCTGTATTTTGTATAGTTGTGTTTAATCTTATTCTACCGTCTGCTGGTTGTGCATTTGAAGTTGCAGTTGCAAATGTATAATCAAATGAAGCTCCACCAAAGTTACCGTCAGCACCAGAAGTTCCTGAAGAACCAGATGTTCCACTTGAACCAGAAGTTCCTGAAGAACCAGATGTACCAGAAGAACCAGATGTACCATCCGAACCTGAACTACCTGAAGTTCCGCTTGAACCAGATGTTCCTGAAGAACCAGATGTTCCACTTGAACCAGATGTACCATCCGAACCTGAACTACCTGAAGTTCCTGAAGAACCAGATGTTCCACTTGAGCCAGATGTTCCTGAGCTACCTGAAGTACCATTTAAATCAGTAGTCTCTTCCCATGCTTCACCAGTCCATATATAAACTAGGCCATCAGCAGTAAAACCTACTTGACCTATAAATTCACCTCTACGTAATCCTTCTTTATCCGGACCTGATATAGCACCAGAGTAACCTGAAGAACCTGACGTTCCACTTGAACCAGATGTTCCACTTGAACCTGAAGTTCCTGAAGAACCTGAAGTTCCTGAAGAACCTGAAGTACCATCAGCACCATTTATACCAGAACTACCTGAAGTTCCTGAAGAACCAGATGTTCCGCTTGAACCTGAAGTTCCTGAAGAACCTGAAGTACCTGAAGAACCAGATGTACCATCAGCACCATTTATACCAGAACTACCTGAAGTTCCGCTTGAACCAGATGTTCCTGAAGAACCAGAAGTACCTGAAGAACCAGATGTACCATCAGCACCATTTATACCAGAACTACCTGAAGTTCCAGAAGAACCAGATGTACCTGAAGAACCAGATGTACCAGCTGCACCATCTTCACCAGCAGGTCCCATTTCACCGTCAACACCAGAAGAACCTGAAGTTCCTGAAGAACCAGATGTTCCTGAAGAACCTGAAGTACCATCGGCACCTTTACCACCGTCAATACCTGAAGAACCAGATGTTCCGGAAGAACCGGATGTTCCATCTATTCCTGAAGAACCAGATGTTCCTGAACTACCCGAAGTTCCATCGGCACCATCAAGTGGGGCTGCAGTGTTTTCCCATTTACCGGTTGAAGAGTTATATGCTAAATAATCACCGTTTTGAGCGGATGTTAGCAGTATCTCTTGTATTTGTTTTAATTTAAGTCTAGACATTTAATACGTTTGTATTTTTTTAGCGTTATATTATATATCTTTTTAGTATTCTACTACGGCAGTATCTAAAGAGAAGTTAATATTATTTTTTTGCTAATTCAATTAAGTTTTCTACATTTTCGTTTGCAACTAGCAAACAATAGTCTCCAGCAACATCTGGAACCTTGACAAATTGTATATTTGGTAATTCACCTGCATGAAATTTAAATTTATTAAATGCAGCATGAGTAGACTGTTGCCATGCATGAATATGTAGATCTAACGATGTTATTTGATTACCTGCACACCAAACATCCAAACTACCTTGTTGTAAAGATAGCGGTGGAATTGCGTGATTTATTGCAATATCATGTGCGTATAAAGCAGTGACACCCTTATACCAACCTGGCCAAGTACCATTGCCATTCGGAAATCCGTGATTTAATAGCCATTTAGTAACAGTTAATTGTAAGTTAGAAATTCCAACAACTGTTGCTGTACTTCCTAATATACTTGCACCAGTATGTGAGTGTCCTCGATAATTTAAACCTAAGCCTTTAGATATTATCCTAAGTTTTTCTTGGATTAAACTAGAAGTCTCTAGATCAGAAGCATACGTTCCAATTCCAACATAGACTTTATCTTTCCATGGTTTAAAATCTGCAAAATATTTTGTTAAAAAAGTATCACAATCAGTCTTAAATAAGAAGTCATATTTGTTTACAATTTCTAAATTAGCTTCATCTTGAAACATCCCATAAGAATTAATAAAACCATACTCAATATCAGTTGGTTCCATTTCAATAAACTTGACATTGTCATGGCTAAATTCAGATTTTACTCTTTCTATTATAGATGGGTTAGTAAAGACTAACATATCCCAAGTATTATTTATGGCCCACATTAACCACGACTTATACAGCCATCCAAATTCTACTACATTCTTTTCAGAATCATCGATATAAACTACTATTGCATTCTTATTCATTATTTATATACGTTTGTTTTCCAGTCATATTCTAGACTGAGATTATGTTTATTTTCGCCGGCACGCAGGTTCTCTAAGAGCTTCTGGTATGTGTCCACTAGATCCTCGTTGTAAACTGTATATCTTGTTAGTACTTCTTCGTTCTTTTCGTTATACGCGTCTATGTTGTTATCATGATTGTCTATAACCCACTTTAATAGCTCGGCACCTTTTTCTGCCTCAAAGTCAGGATAAAAGTAACCTGCATCTTTAATCATATCTGCATTGTGTATTAAAGGAAATTGTAAATACATTACATCTAGGTATGCGTAGTTAAGTGGATTTTCCCACTGATGTGATATTACAATATCTGTCATCTTTGATAATATGAAATGGATTGGGAATCTATGTTGTACTGCTAATAAAGTTCCATTATCTTTATTTTTCATTTCAGTTAAAAGTAGTTTAGATATAAACTTTCGCCATAAAGAATTTTTATATAAACCACTAGCGCTAATTATATTTAGCTTTTTAAATACATCACCACCATTATGTAAATATTGTTCAGCAATTAACATAGGTATCATACTGAATTTTACCACGTTTAAATTTGGTTCAAATATAGTTAATTCTAAATCTTCAGTCTTTTTACCAGGTTGATAAACAGGAATATCATCGGTCTTTTGCATTTCATTGCCATTTTCATCTACAATCATTCCACCATATTGACTTTCAATCTCATCAATAAACATTGGGTCCCAAACAAATGGAACTGCAAATACCTTTTCTTTTGGCAGTCTATGTAAAATAGAATAGTAATCTTGATTTTGATAACCTTGTTGAGGAACATACCATACCTCGTCTATGTTTTGATTAAATGTAACACCAATCTTATCTACCTCTTCGCCCGCTTTGTGTATCATATTTTCCATGTCAATAACATAGTTATTTCCACATGCATATTTAATTACACGTTTATTATGTCCAGTTAATTTAAACTTACTAACCTCTTCTGGCCCGATCGCGACTCCTAATAAAATTAAAACATCACAACTCTTTGCTGTTTGAAAATAATCATAAATTGGGAATTTCTTAGTGTCCCATACAACTTCATCATCATTTAATCTACCAGATTTTGATCTAGCAACAGTCTTATTAGTATCTAATAAAACTACTTTATTTCCTGTTTTTTGTAAAGCATTCATTAAAAAAATGGCATTAAGCTTAATACCGTTAATCCACATACTTTCATTAGGTTTTTTAAGCCCTAGGGTTATTCCTATTTTCATAAATTTATATATAATTTTAGCTATATCATATATATCTTGCAAACAAAAAAAGGTCCCCGAAGGGACCTTTTAAAATTTACTTAAATTAGATAACTAATTACGCTCTAATACCAGTCACATAAATGTGATCATTTGCTTCAAGGTCGTAACCAATGTTAACTAGGCTAAATGTTCTTCCATCAGCAGTTGAGTAACCATCACCACTTTCACCTAGTAATGGGTGAATGTTATGTCCGTTAATAAATACTAATAGATCCTTAGTTGGTCTATTATCTACTGCATTCGGAATTGTGAACTCAGTTCTAGAAACCATTGTTCCCATTTCGTGCCAGTGTAAGTGGTTGTTAGCATTTGCTTCAACACCATCTTCTATTACACTAACTCTAGCGTCAACGCTAGTTTCTAAACTATCAATGTCAGATTCAACATCTTCAAATCTTAAATCAGAAGATACGAAATCAGAGTTAGTTGATGAAATCTCAGTGCTTAATGCAGTAGAAATTGCAGTAATAGTTTCAGATGTTCCCATCGTCCCTAATACTAGATCAATAGATGATACATCGTCATCAGTTGCTTCAATCTCAGCTGATAATGCATCAGAAAGAACAACGTCTAATGAACTGTTTCTAGAAACAACCCCTTCTATAGATGCAATTGCAGCTGTTAATGCTCCACCGTCAGCAGTATCTAAACTGTCAACGTAAGAGATAACTTCAGCGAATTGATCTAAGTCAGCGTCACTACCTGCTAAGATAGCAGATACAGCGTCACTTACAGCTTTTACGTCTACAGATCTAGTGTTTTCTTCAGTAGAAATTCTAGCGTCAATAGAAAGAACTTCGTTAGATAACTCAGCGTCAGTAGCAACTGATGCTAATAAATTATCAATTCTTACAACGTCAGAATTTGTACTTGAAATCTCAGTGCTTAATGCA
>Ga0181390_1001529_pt1 | contig 10137 bp, 19 predicted proteins | sample 13SPOviralmetaG_FD_130085 | JGI IMG/M metagenome (GOLD analysis project Ga0181390, IMG submission 130085) | Marine viral communities from the oligotrophic San Pedro Time Series (SPOT) site, San Pedro Channel, CA, USA - 13 SPOT_SRF_2010-07-21 | ecosystem: Environmental > Aquatic > Marine > Strait...
CCCTGTGCCGAGAGCTGGTAAAGGGAATAGATGTCAAGATTCGATACGGTAATCAAAGCTCGTCATTACTAATTAACTAATTTGCTGGAGCTTGCTCCGGCATTAAAAGGGAAGTGTGGATGAAAGGTAATTTATCGACGCCAATAAACAAAATAGCGGCACTCGTCACGTCGCATAGTAAAGATAATTTCAGATTTGATAGCGAAGATAAGTTTGATAGTGACTTGCCTCTGCCTTACTACAAGTCTTTTTATGAGTATTGTGCGGATGAGCTTGATGGTCAGGGCAATCCGCTTCCGCAAAAGAGCGTCAAAAAAATATTCAATGAAAGGAAGCGCCTAGATATAACTCATTTGCGTAGAAGTAGATTGGTAGCACTTGGCGTGTCAACGGAAAGGCGCGGTAGATTTGTATGTCGTTGCGATTGTGGCAGGTTCACGATTAGGAGAGTGCGTTGTTTTTTCAATGATGGCTTTGATGCTTGTGGTGAATGTAAAAAGTTAGACGACCGGCAGAGGGGCTTCCAATGATTATCCTGAATGATGGTACTTACTACGAACCCGATGATGCGCAGATTATCTATTGGCAGAATGCGTTCCCAAAGGTAGATGTGTTTGCTGAATTAAGCGCAATGGCAGCATGGTGTGACGCTAATCCGAAGAAGCGGAAGAAGGATGGAAAGCGATTTGCGGCAGGCTGGATATCTAGGGCATCACAGCAAGAACGAGGCGTGTCGCCATTTGCAGAGAAAATGACTACAAATAATGGTAAAATCGCGATGAAGTCTTGGAGCACAGTAGACGATTGCACTCACGATTTTATGAAGTCAGAAAGCTACAGGGCGCATTGCTTGGAAAAACACGGCCAGTACGTGACCTTTGAAGGCGAGAGGGTGACAGCTTGAGCGAGCGATGGATCGTCAATAATAAGTACCAAGCGCAGCAGTTTTGTGAGTACATCATGAAACATCAAGATGCTGGCAAAGTGTACGAAATCTTAGAGCCAAAACTCACTTCACAACAGATGAAGGCTATACACGCTTATTGCGATGACATAGCACGCGCTCTAGCGGCTTCTGGGAATGACATGCAACACATTGTAACCTTACCTATAGAACCTACAGGAAAGCTCGTAAAGGAGATTATGTGGCGTCCTGTGCAAAAGGCTTTGTTTGATAAGAAGTCTGTAACGCAACTAAAGATGCGCGATGTGGACGACGTGTTTCGAGTCATTGCTAAGCACCTGGCTGAAACTCACGATATAGATGTGAGGTTTGGTCGGGGCTAATAGATCCTGGGGGGAGCTATGAGCTTACTTGATTACTGTACAACTGAACGTCAGCGCAAGATCATTACTCTGCATTTGGAGGGCAATGGGTATCAGAAAATTGCTGATGCAATTGGGACTACTAAGTGGGGTGTTCGTGACACTGTAAAAAATGTGAAAAGCAAGGCGGCGATACAAGGATATTCGCCTTCGCATGATATGCACCATACCGTACCCGACGGCTTTGTTTTGAGGGGTGTCTCGACCCTATACAACGATGAAGGAAAACCTGTTTCACAATGGGTCAAGTCCGCCAGCGACAAAGAACGACAACTTGAAATCGCACTAGAAGCATTCAAGGCTGGATTGTTAGATGAGATAGATGGCCTTCACAAGCCCGTAAAGGCTCCAGAAGCAACTAAGAACGAAGACAGGCTATCAGCTTACCTAATCGGAGATCACCACCTTAACGCGCTCTGCTGGTCTCCTGAGACGGGTGGCGATGACTGGGATACAAACATTGCTCAAGACGTGCTGATTAAGGCCGTCGATAAGCTGGTGTCGGCGGCAGGTGATGCAGAGGTAGGCGCGCTAATCAATCTCGGAGATTTTTTGCATGCCAATTCCGGTGATAATAAGACCGCAAAAGGCACGCCTGTCGATGTTGACGGAAGATTGGGCCGGGTCATTCGCGTTGTAGGCAATCTATTCAAAGTTTTAATCACTCGTATGCTGGAGACGCACAAGGAAGTGTGGCTAATCAACGTGCGAGGTAATCACGATCCCGATGCCAGCCTTTGGTTAAATGAGATGATGCGCTTGTACTTCGCAAGCGAGCCGAGGGTCAAGGTCTTTGATAACTTCAGTAAGTGGATACATTTCGAGTGGGGAAAGACTCTCGTTGTTATGCACCACGGGGACCGGGTAAAGACTCAAGCACTTTATGAGGCTGTGACTCGCGACTACGCAGAGGAATGGGGCCGCTCTAAATACCGGTACTTGTACCACGGTCATATCCACCATCGTACAGTAACAGAGCTGGGCGGGTTGCATTTGGAGAGTTTTGGTGTTCTCTGTCCACCCGATTCTTTCCACTCAGCATCGGGCTATGGCTCCGCGCGCTCTATGTCCTGTGTCATACTCGATAAGAACTACGGCGAACACAGCCGATTTAAAGTCGGTATTGATGAGGTCAAAACATGATACAAGTTCTTAGCTGTCCATTGCCTAACGGCGGGATGTCAGTGATAAAAACTGCCAATATATGCGGCGTAACATCCGAGGAATGCTCTAGTGAGTGCAGAGTTTACGTTTCAGGCTGGGCCACTGAGGGTATCACAATCGATTTGCCCATCGACGAGTTCGCAAAAATGTGGATGTCGGCGTTACTCGATTTAGAGGAGGACAGTCTAGAATATGACATCATATTTGCCCCAGATGCAATGCACTGAATGTCGTAAAACAATGGTGCCGCAGTTTAAGAAAGAGTACCCACACAAGCTTGATGGCTGGTCATGCGATTGCGGCCATAGTGAAAAAGCTATCTTACGAGAGAGGATGTTTACCCGTGCCAGCGCGCAAACCCAAGACAGTAGCAAAGCTTAAGCAAGACGCGGCGACCTTACTTCAAAAACTTGTGCGCATGAAGTATGCCAATGACGACGGGTTTTGTGAGTGTGTCACCTGCGGCAAGATGGGCCACTACAAAGAAATGGATGGCGGTCACTGGATTAGTCGTAACTCAGCCCACCTGCTAACAGAGGAAAACATCCATCCTCAGTGCAAGGGCTGCAATCGATTTATGTCAGGATGCCATGAGCAGTACACGCTGTTTATGATCGACACTTATGGCATGGAGCTGGTAAGAGAGCTGTCAGAAACTAAGCGCCAGGTAATGAAATACAACCGAATAGACTTGGAAGATCTCATCACTGAATTTAAGCAGCGCATCAAAGAACAAGAGCATCGCCTAGCTGGCGTATAGCCATAACACAATATGTGATATAATTATCCTGCCTATATGGAGGTGATTATGTGTACGAAAGTGAAACGTGCCATGTTCTGTACTCGCAATGGCTATAAGCATATAGAAAATCTAGAAACAGTTTGCGTTCTGGTCGGGAGGTTGAAGGGTCTTACTGAGTCTGAGTACCTTGATCTGTGTGCTATTAATAAGCTAGAAAATGCGCGTGCGCTAGAGATGGCAAAGCATTACCCGGCTCGGTAACTAAGCGAGCTTACCTCGGGTGAATCCACCCTAACCTTCTGCCCCCTAAAAAAGCGTCACATTTGTCGCAAACCCTTGTGTGCAATAACACCCTTTGTTAACTTAACTGCATTGGTTTTAAGGGAGAAAAGTATGTGGGGATACACAATCATTGGTCGGGACGGGGGCGAGGCGTACACGTCTGAGCCTGAGTACGAATCAGAGATGGAAGCTTACAAGGCGGGTGATTTAACCTTGTGTGACATGAACGAAGGCTCTATGGAGGTTTGGGAAGATTAATGGCAAAGCCAGCAAACCCACACCATCACATGACGTACTCAGAGGTTGCTGAGGTGTTAGGTGTTAGTCGTCAAACCATTAAAGTGATTGAGCGCAAAGCGTTTGAGAAGCTAAAAAACAACAAACAGCTAAGGGAGTATTGGCATGGACTTATCGCAGAAGAGGGCGGCATTGATCGCGCTAGTGATATTTTTGATAGTTCTGGGACTGGTGGGTAACGCAGACTACGAAGACGAGCTTGCAGAAGAAGCTTTTTATGTGGAGATGGTTTGTGACGGCAAGTGGCCTGACTACAAAGAGTTAGGTGTGACTTGTGAAAGTCCTTGATCTTTTCGCTGGCATAGGAGGGTTCACGATTGGCTTGGAAAAGGCAGGCTTTGAGACTGTAGCCTTTTGTGAGATAGAACCATACGCACAGAAGGTTCTTAAAAAGAACTGGCCAGAGGTGCCAATTTATGACGACGTTAGAACAATCACAGCAGAACGACTTGTTTCCGATGGAATTAGAGTCGATGTCATCACCGGAGGCTTCCCCTGCCAAGACATCTCAGTTGCAGGCAATCAAGCAGGCATCGCAGACGGAACGCGCAGTGGGCTATGGTCAGAGTGCGCCCGTCTTATTGGGGAGCTTCGACCCCGATACGCCATCTTTGAAAACGTCACAAACTTGCTTAATGGAGAGCGGGGAGATTGGTTTAAGCGAGTACTCTGGGACATTTCCTCGCTCGGGTATGATGCGGAGTGGCACTGTATACCAGCTTCCGAACTTGGCGCGCACCACCACAGAGATAGGATCTGGATTGTGGCGTACCCCCGCGGCAGTAAACGGATCGCAGGGGCCAAAGAGCAAAGCATTATACGAGCTATGCAGGAAGACGGGGCAGTCAACAGTGACGTTAGTGGACGAAGTGAGGCACACGCCGCCTTTTTGGCCGACACCCACGGTGCAGGACAGCAACAAAGCAACGAAGCGTTGGCGGGAGGATCATCAGAACAATTTGACAGCGCACGTATTCAATCCAGAGAAGCGGATGTTTCCAACCCCAACGAGTCGAGATTACAAAGGTGGTTACAAAACGGAATCGCTTATCAGGCGGGATGGGAAGTCGAGGGCAATGGATGCGCTTCCGAATGCGGTGCTGGATGGGAAAGGCACAGAGACGGTTACTGGGCAGTTGAGCCCAATGTGGGTCGAGTGGTTGATGGGCTTCCCAGTCGGGCACACAGACTTAAATGCTTAGGTAATGCCGTAGTGCCGCCGATACCAGAATTAATTGGAAGAGCTATTTATGAAAATAACAAAGAAAGAAATGAAAGAGGCGGTGAGGCTTAGAAACAACGGAGTGGATACGTGGTCACTCGCGCAAATTTATGAGGTTCATTACGACACAATGCGCAAATATCTACGCCAGTACGAACTATATGGTGTGTCGATTTTTACCCCTCATCCACAATATGTTGAGAAAACAGAGGATTAGCGTAAAATAATTAGGTACTCAACTGTTGGGGGTAATTAAATGCTCCAAGTGGTGAACATAAAGTGGCACGCAATCGAGGTCGGTAATATGCCGGGCGAAGAGCGCACTGTTCTCGTTGCTTTTGACGACATGTCTGTAGAATCATGGCCACTAACAGTTGAGGACATTTTGGACGGAGAGATACGGGCAGGACGCAGCATGGGGCTGTACTGGGCCGACTCAATACCGCACCCAGACGAGGAATGACACGGTGGCAGCTACAAGACGGCAGAAGGTACGCGCTGTTAAAGATGAAGAGAACAGACGCGCATTAAGCATTAGGGGTAAGGCCGAGTATATATTTGATTTGATTGATCAAATTGGCGAACTAGACCCTAAATCAGACGAGCACTTCCAAGCTAAGGTACAGCAGAAGAAAACCCAAGCTGAATTACGCCTAAAGATGCTTGCTAAGACGCTTCCAGACCTCAAGCAAGTAGACGCTGATCTCACTAGCAGTGATGGCTCTATGACTCCACCAATGGTGATTGAACTTGTCGCAAAAGGTCTCGATTGAACTACCGCCTAAGCTAGCCAGTCTATTTACCGGCGAAGCTAGGTACAGGTGCTCTTACGGTGGACGTGGCTCTGCCAAGACTCGCTCATTCGCATTAATGACTGCGGTCTGGGGTATGCGCTGGGGAGTTGCCGGCAAGCAAGGTCAGATACTCTGCGCTCGTGAACACCTTAACTCTCTGGATGAATCCTCTATGGAGGAAGTGAAGTCCGCTATACGGTCCGTGCAGTGCCTGGCTGACTACTATGAGATCGGTGAGAGATACATTCGCAGCAAGGATGGACGCATCACTTACGTGTTCGCCGGCCTACGAAGAAACCTTGATAGCATTAAGTCAAAGGCTCGTATCTTATTGTGCTGGGTAGATGAGGCAGAGACGGTTACTGAGACGGCTTGGCAGAAGCTTATCCCTACAGTACGAGAGGATGACTCCGAGATATGGGTAACCTGGAACCCTGAGAATAAGCACTCCGCTACTCATGCGCGTTTTCGTATGACTGAGCCAGAGCATTGCAAGATGGTAGAAATGAACTGGCGGGATAATCCGTGGTTTCCTGATGTGCTTGAGCAGGAGCGCCAAGAGGATCTTAAGAAGCGCCCGGATGTCTACGATCATATATGGGAAGGTGACTTCAGAATCTTCTCAGAAGGCGCTTACTACACTCAAGAGATGGCTAATGCCTTACACGAGAACCGTATAGACCGCGTGCCATACGAGCGCTCAGCCGGCGTTGTGACGGCTTGGGACTTGGGTGTGGGTGATAGCACTGCTATTTGGTTCGCTCAGTTTGTAGGGCCAGAGGTAAGGCTTATAGACTACTACGAGAACGCTGGGGTTGGCTTAGATCACTATGCGCGTATCCTGCAAGAGAAGGGCTATGTCTATGAGCAGCACATCCTACCTCACGATGTCAGGGTCAGAGAGCTAGGTAGTGGCCGGTCGAGGCTAGAGGTATTGGATAACCTCGGCGTGAAGCCTGTAGAGATTGCGCCGCAGCTAAACGTCGATGATGGCATTCAAGCAGTTAGGTCAATCCTTGATCTCTCTTACTTTGACAAAGACAAGTGCGAGAAGGGTATCGATTGTCTCAGGCAGTACAGGCGGCAGTATAACGAGACGATGATGGTATGGAATGAGCGGCCTTTGCATGACTGGACCTCACATTGCGCAGACGCCTTTAGATACTTAGCGATTGGATACCGCAAGACCTCAGACTGGGGTGCGCCAATACGCAGGAACTTACAGGGTATTGTCTGATATAATCGGCTTTCTACACTGGAGGCTTCATGGCAATTGGCTCTCGCTTACGCGGCATTCTTGATGAACTAATCACTGCTGGATTCCCAGAAGAAACTGCTGAGCGCATTGTTACCGGCCAACTTCCAATGGACACAGCCTCTCGTATGCAGCGTGCTGAGGCTATGGGCTTCGATCCTTCTAACGTGCAATATCACGGCACAGAAGCAGATATCACGCAGTTCAGACCTAGTGCAAAAGGCAAGATGGGGCCAGGTGTTTACACTACGCCCAGCCCATCAAAGGCGTCTGTATTTGCAGGATATCCAAGTCCCTATGCCGAAGGCGGCAATGTTATGCCTTTGTTATTGCGCGGTGACTATATTAAGCGTGCCGACGCTTTTGATCTACGGCCTGAGATTAGCGGCAGAGAAGGCCAGCGCATCTTGAATGAAACGCTTGAGGGCATGGGATACGCCGGTAGTAAAGCAGGGGAGCGAGGCTCTTTAGCACCTGAAGCGGTAACCTTCGATCCCCGTAACGTCCGCTCCCTATTCGCCGCATTCGACCCTGAGTACAAAGGCTCTAATGTCCTTGGTGACCGGGCTATACCTGTAGCTGGGGCTGGATTGTTAGCTGCCGCAGCTATGGCACCAGAGGAGGCAGAGGCTGGTGTTATTAAAACTTTTGGCCGTGAGTTTGACCCTAGATTTGATAAGCGCGCGACAGAGCAAGAGAAGCTTCGAGATACCACATTTACTATAGAAGAGCGTGGCACTCAGGACGTTCCTAGAATCGCGTTATCCGATCTTGAAGGACGCCCTTTTGTAACCACAATGTCAGACCGTACTCAAGCAGGCGGAATACTTACCGCCATTGACGACGTGGCCTTAGATCGCCCTATCAACTTGCAAGGCGGTCAAGGATTTATGTTTGAAAATCCAGGTATGACGTGGGCGTCAGCTCCTGGCGTTGTAACGCAAATAATGAAGGCGGCTCGAGAAACCGGAGAAGACCCACTTTATATGCCTTTCCGCATGGCACCTACTGGCGGCGATTTTGCCACAATGACCGGCGAGACAATGCTCAGTTATGCCGCGTCCAATATGGCGAAGGAAACAAAAAAAGAGCTTGATAAGGCAGTTACAGAATTTGTTAGTAAGGGTACTGTGAAAGACGGCGTCAGGAAAAACGACGGCTTAAAGATTAAAGGATGGAAGGGTGTGGATGATCCTAGGTCAGTCCAAGCTTTCCGCAACGCACCGGACCCTTTGCGTAAAGAGCTTATGAACATGATAGACGTTAAGTTCCGCAAAAAGGGCGGCCTTAGCGTTGGCCAGGCAAGGCTCGCCGTTACTGAGCCAGGCCAGGCTGATGCTTTAGATGCTCGAATACAGAACATCGGTGAAATATTTAGTAATAATGATGTAATTACTCAAAGCGGACACCCTTCTTACCCGCAAGGTGTTCCAGGTCAAGGGCTGGGCCGCACGGACCAAGAGGTAAGTATTTTTGATTTGCTGCCAAACGCTAGATATGGGGACGCACAAAAACCCGTTAAAGACCCTGTAAGACCCACTGCAAGAGAAATACGAGCGCTTACCATGAAGCCTTACACTGGCCGTATTACGGAAGACATACTTCTCGGTCTAGAGGCTCGCGGCGTTAATGTAAATGCCAATCCAATCGTTACAGCGGCGGCAGTAGCGGCAGGACAAGAGGCAGAGGGCTTGCTTGCACAGCTCCCACAGAAAGATAGTGAAGCGTATAACTACAGCGACTTACTTCCAATCAAGCGGTCAAAAGACCCAGAAGCGCGCGAGGGATTGCTAGGCGGTTACAGCCCAGCATATACCGGAGTCGTCGAGGATATGATTGAAGGATTATTAAAATTTAGCACTCAAGCAAAACGTGGAATATACAATCCAGCGGCTGCGAGTGAGTTCCTGCTATAAGCAAGGTATAATATGGCGACACCACGCAAAGGCAAGGCAAAGGTTAAGGTCACGGCTTCCGGTAAGAAGGTATCGTATGGGCAGGCCGGTAAAGCCAAGGATGGTAAGTCGCGAGTACGGCCAGGAACTAGCAAGGGAGACGCCTATTGTGCGCGATCCGCTGGTCAGATGAAGAAGCACCCGAAAGCGGCTGCCAATCCTAACTCACCTTTACGCTTGTCTCGTAAGCGGTGGAAGTGTTCTGGGACTAAATCAAGGAGCAAGTAATGGCCTACGGTTACGGTAAGAAAAAGAAAGGCAAGAAGCGAGGGAAGTAATATGCCAAGTAAGCGAGGGCTATACGCCAACATTCAAGCCAAGCGTAAGCGCATTAAAGCCGGTAGCGGTGAGACCATGCGTAAGGCTGGAGAGAAAGGTGCGCCAAGCGCAAAGGACTTTAAGAAAGCCGCTAAGACAGCCAAGAAGCCTGGCAGGAAGCGTAAGTAATGGCACTGACTAACTATGCGGAGCTGAAAAGCTCTATTGCTGATTTCCTTAACCGGGATGATCTTACGTCTGTTATACCGACGTTTATCTCACTGGCAGAGGCTCAGTTCGCGCGCGATCTACGTCACTACAAGATGGAGAACCGCGCCACAGGAACCATCGATAGTCAGTTTATGACTAAGCCCGGCGACTGGTTAGAGACTATTCGCATCAATATTACGACCTCAAATACACGCCCCTTAGACTTACTAAGCGCGCAGGCAATGGTCGATAAGCGAGCTAATCACCTCGACACTACAGGTATCCCACGGTATTACAGGCACTCTGAGAATCAGTTTGAGTTCTTCCCAAGCCCCGATGGGAGCTATGGCGTAGAGCTATTGTACTATCAGCGTGTACCTGCCTTATCTGACTCTGTTACAACCAACTGGCTGTTAACTGAAGCACCAGATGCGTACTTGTATGGCGCATTAATTCATTCCGCACCATATCTATCGGAAGACCAGCGCACGGCTGTATGGGCGCAACTATTCGGCGCATCATTACAGCGTCTTAATCAATCATCGGACGAGGCAACACATTCAGGTAGCGGCCTTGTTATGCGTAACAGGGGGCTTGCATGAGCTTTACTAATTTCCTAGAAACAGAAATCC
>Ga0181390_1001546_pt1 | contig 10069 bp, 6 predicted proteins | sample 13SPOviralmetaG_FD_130085 | JGI IMG/M metagenome (GOLD analysis project Ga0181390, IMG submission 130085) | Marine viral communities from the oligotrophic San Pedro Time Series (SPOT) site, San Pedro Channel, CA, USA - 13 SPOT_SRF_2010-07-21 | ecosystem: Environmental > Aquatic > Marine > Strait...
GTGCTGGCTCAACATTGCTCGGGATGCAACAAGACGGTCAATTTGTCAATTGGACCGGTAATGTGGACCTTACCGACAGCGGAAGAATCACACCCCAAGCTGGAGACTTCGTAGGATTCTATGTTACCGGTTACGATGCTGCTGGAAACCAATTCCCAGTTGTATCCAACTCAGAAGCAAGTCCAATTCCTGAACTTGCCGTTGACGATACAGACTTCGAACGGCAATGGATTCGTTTGGGTGCTGTAGGCCCGGAATTGCGAGTGAAGTCAATTTCTCTGTCCGATGATCACATTGCACCTGGTTCGAAAATAACCATCGATGCTGAAGTCACCAATGTTGGCGGCTCGACACCATCGATGTTCAAGGTCGCCTTCTATGCAGGAGACGATGAAACTCCTTTCGAAACCGTTGGAGTCGCAGGAATTAACGGTGATGAAGTTGTTGAAGTCAGTACCACATGGTCTGCGGAAGACGTTGACAGAATCCGTGTCGTTGTTGATTATGACAATCTCATCGTCGAAGTTAACGATGATGACAACAGTGCAGAACACTCCATCGATATCGCTTACGGCGAATACTTCGGATGGTTCGACTCACCTCGTGAAAGCCCACTTGCATGGATTTTCATCATCACTTCAATTATTGTCTTGTTTGCCGTTGCAACCGTTGCGGCACGAACAACCATCGACCATGGCGAAGGTGCCTTCTCAGATGACGAAGAAGATTGGGATGAAGACGAATTCGAAGACGATTTCGAAGACGATGACGATGATGAAGACGACAACGACTACTGATTGCTTCGTATTCAACTTGTCATAAATTACAAATCCTCAAAAGAGGTCGACGAAACCCCCACTCCATAGGGGTGGGGAGAGTATGTCTGATGTTTTTTCCAATCTCGACCCTCGCTTGGCCGCTGCGCTCGATTCAAAGGGGTGGAAACCTACCCCAGTACAAGTTGCTACTTTACCTGAGTTATGCGATGGAGGTGACCGAATCATCGTTGCCCCAACCGGCTCAGGAAAGACGATGTCCGCCGTGCTGCCGATGCTAAACCGATGTCTTGTTGAAGAATGGAAACCCCTGTCAATACTCTACATCACACCGCTTCGAGCCCTCAATCGAGACGTTGACCGACGACTGAACGAAATTACTGAAGCTGTCGGCCTCAAAGTAGGATTACGGCATGGAGATACCAAACAAAGTGAAAGAAGCCGGCAGGTGCGTAACCCACCAGACTTGCTGGTTACCACACCTGAAACGTTTCAGTTGATGTTTACTGGGAAGAATCTGCGTGAGTTATTGAAGCGGGTTCAGGCGGTCATCATCGATGAAGTTCACGACTTGGCTGCGAGTGAAAGAGGATGGCAACTCTCCGTTGGTTTAGAGCGAATGGAAGCGCTCTCCGGCCATCCAGTACAACGGATTGGCCTTTCTGCAACGGTTGGAAACCCTGATGAAGTCGCACAATGGCTATCGCCCAAAAAAGGCAAAGCGCTCCTTACAACCGGAAACAGAACAACGGACCTCTCCGTCGAGTGTGCTCAAACACTACCAGAAGATGAAATCGGAGCACTCGAATTGAGTATCCAGCCTCGCGCCCACGCAAGTTTCCGACGCATGGTGGAAATTCTGAGAACTGAACCACCATGTCTTGTTTTCGTCAACAGCAGAAGCGATGCCGAAACGATAGCCAGTCGTCTTCAATCGATGGCACCGGATGTAGACATAGGTGTCCATCACGGTTCACTGGCCGCCGAAACCCGTCGTGAAATGGAAGATAAATTACGCAGTGGAGAATTAGCAGGCTTGGTGTGTACATCAAGCCTGGAACTTGGAATAGATGTTGGAAAGATTCGAAGAATACTGCAGATTAAGAGCCCACGCTCCGTTGACAGAATGCTTCAACGGGTTGGTCGAGCAGACCACCGTCTCGATGGTATTGGGAAAGGACACCTGTTGTCTTGGGACACCGACGACCTAGCAGAAAGTGCAGTGGTTGGTCGCCGAGCAATGCTTGGACACATTGAGTCTATTGAATGGCGAAATAGACCGCTCTCTGTTGCTGCCAACCAACTTGTTCTCATGGCGCATTCTATGAATGCAGTGTCGATCGATGAAGCAACCGATATTCTTGCCAAAGTATCTCAGTTTGAGGGATGGCAACGAGTTGACACTGAATCCCTTCTTCGAGTCCTAGCGGATGGATGGATACTTCGATTCACACCCGATCCAAGTGAAGTTCCCTGGTACCGCTGGCCAAAGGCAGTTTACACCGTTGCAATGGAAGAAGCGCTGAACAAAGGACACCCTTTACCGGAAGAACGACCGTTGTTCTCATTGCCTGATGAAGAAGTTCCTGATTCCTTCAAAAATCGCGATGTCGATGTACCGCTTCCGTTCAAAGCGGGATGGTTTTCGACTGCGGGCAGAACCCGTCAATGGGTGACAAATCACCTTTCGATGATTCCAGACAAACAATCGTATCGAGTTCGGGATGCGGTTACTCGTCGCAGTTTAGGAAGCGTTGATGAGGCGTTCGTATTGTCGCTAAACGACAGTGGAGAAGACGATGATGGAAGCCGTCGCCAATTCGTAATGGCTGGCCGTACTTGGTTGATTATCGATGCAGACCCCGAACAATCAGAACTGCTCGTAGCGCCTGTTTCAGATAAAGCGGAAGCTCCACGATGGGTTGGAGAATTACCACCCGTCCCCAAAGCAATCGGGCGAGACATAGGACGATTACGTCAACTTATTGCTGACGATTTGAAATTGTTTGACAACGCAAGCAACGGGGAACCCGACGTTCTTTCCATCGATACCGAGGGAATTTTTGCTGACCGACATTCAACCCTTGCAGAACACCCCATCGATGAGGAAGCGCTCGGTGTGATGGCTGAGAGCATTACTGCTCATGTTGAGGCGACGGACTATTTGCCAACCGACCGGTTGATGACACTTGAAAGGCGTGAAGACGCTATTGTGATTAATTCCTGCCATGGATCTCGTATCAACGAAGGTTTGGGGCATTTCCTGATGGCTATGGCGACAACCAAGACGGGGAAGTGGGGGCGGTTGGTCGTAGAGCCGACTCGCATTGCTCTGCAAACTGGAGCGGTAAACCCTGAAGAAATACAAGCGTGGCTAATGGAAACCCCTCCTGATGCAATTGAAGGGTTATTGAGCGTAACCTTGCCAAACTCTCGCCAAGTTCGATGGAGATTTGCTCAGGTGGCTAAGACATTTGGTATCCTGCGTCACGGCGTAGACCCCCGCAAAATCAACCTCCAAGCACTTCTGCGAAAGTACCGTGGGACGGTAGTAATGGAAGAAGTGCTGTCAAAACTGTTCCATGAACGAATGGATGTCCTCGGCGTACGCGACGTCATGCGTTCAATTCAAAGTGGAAATATTCAGTTGAAAATAACTGCATCAGGGCCGATTGGCTTGTCCAACCACTCCAGCAGGGACATGCTACTACCAAATTGGGATAACGCCCAAGTTCGAAAACAACTGAAAGGCCGACTTACCAATGAGAGAGCGGTACTCTGCTGCTTGAAGTGCAAAGCAATTCGCAGATTCAGAGTGGCTCGTTATCTTGAAATTGATGGGATAAAATCGTGTTTAAAATGCAGAGGCTCAATGCTGGCTTGCGCTCCTGAACGAATGCAATCTATGCTCGTTGATTGGGTGAGTTCGGACGATGAAAAAGATCAGGCACGAATGATGAAAAACGCGTCAATCGTCCAATCGAGAGGTTATGAAGCCGTTCTCAGCCTCATGGGCCGTGGCATTGGCGAGGCGACAGCTCAACGTATTCTGCGTAAAGTTCAGAGGAACAATATGGAAGGGTTGCTTGAAACCATTCACAATGCGGAAATTGAATACGCACGAACGAGAAGATTCTGGAATTAATCGCTCTATGGTTCAAGTTGATTGATGGCTAATGCTGCCGCAACCACGTCTCCATCCTCCCACCAATCTACTGCGATAAACGTTGGTCGTTTACCGTGCTGTTGCCAACACTCTGTAGCTCGTTGAACGAGAAAATCAACATCGTTCGCTTCATCTCCTCGCGATGGGTCTGAAAGCCCCAAAGGACCACGAAGCCAGTTGTTCATGTGGTAGACTTCTTGTTCGACATCACCTCGAAGAAGATCCCAATTCATGTCTTCAGTGTTCTCTTCGGCGTAGTTGGTTGTCCAACTGTAAGTCAGAAAATCATGAACCCAGGGGTGAGAAGTATCTCCTCCTTGCTCCCAAAAGACGACCAAAGTCGTCTCCTGTTCAATCATTTCTTGAAGCGTTGGCCAAGCCGTATCGAGGGTGTGGATGTACACCTTTTCTCGGAGATTCGCTTGTTCAAATACAGCAAGTAAATGGTCAGGCTGTACGTAATTTTCGACCAATAAAGTGACGATATCACGTGGATTTTCGTTCATCTTCGTTTGTAAATTGGAAAGCCAAGACACTGAATCGACATTGCCGTAGGTGCACGGACTGAATCCTCGGTCATCGTCTCCATGGCACAAACGCACCGATTCTACACGCTCATCGCCAAGTGTCTCATAGTGTGTATCAATCATGAAAGCTCGCATGCCAGCCGCCCATTGCGCATTGAGACCGGTTTGGTGGTTACTCGCTGGATAATAGATCCCATCTTGATGGGTTGAGAAGGCATTGTGCGTTTCAGGGAATGTGACGTTATCGTAGGTTCTTTGACAAAGTACGACTAAGCCGTTGCAAGCCTCTGACGGTAGTTCAGAGTCATCATCTTCTTGAATTGAGGAAGTATCAATGCTCGGTGCTACACAGCCCGAACTCAACAGTACGAGGGTCAATAAAACTGCAAAGAGACCACCTCGCATGGTAGGGTCATAGCAAATGACAACATCAAGTCGTCGGTTCATTATCAAACGGTACGAACTTGAATTCCTGCCTCATGCAACATGCCGTTTGAGGTATTGAAATCATCTTGCCATCGTTCAGGTATGCCATTTGTCTCAGGATAAACAATTTCCACGATACCTGCTTGAATCAACGAGCGGGCGCAACGGGAACAAGGCGGCCAAGTAACGTAAGCGGTGCTCCCCTTGAGCGATACACCAATCCGTGCAGCGTGCATGATTGCATTTTCCTCTGCATGGCAAATCAGAGGATACTTCTTTTCTCGGTCGGTTAGGCGGTCCATATCATCGCTGATTCCCCGTGGGAAACCGTTGAAGCCAGTCGAGCGAATCTCTCTATCGCCTCCAACCACAACACAACCGACTTTGGTCGAAGGATCTTTACTCCATCCCGAAATGTGCTTTGCCAATTCCAGAAAACGATTGTCCCATTTCTCACTCATGGCTCTCAACGGTCGTCTCACAGGCTATCGCTCTATCAGTCCTTCGCATACAACGAAAGGTCCTCATCCGAGCCCCAACCAAAGACAGACAAGAGATTTCCTTGCAAATACAGAGAGCCTAAACTGACGACTAAACCAACTTCCTCAGTGTCATAAGATGCTAGAGAATGGATTGCATCTCTCGGTAATTCGTGGCACTGCACATCGTCACGATTCCAATCAAGGTAAGACAACGAGTCGAGTGGGACGCCGGGGTATCTACCGCCCTGGGGTTTTGTCAGAACGATGTTCTTTGGAGGATATTTATTGCAAAAATCCAACAGTGGTTCAAGGAAATGACTCAATTCTTCCTGGGGAGAGGTGCCAAAAATTAGACTCCAAACTGGCTTTCCATTCAATTTTGGAGCATGTTTCGCAATTTCTTGCTCAAGTTCTGGTAAAATACGGAGCAACCCAGATGGGTTATGGGCTGCATCAAGCAGGTATGGATGGGATGAAGTCGAGGAACTGGGAAGGAATTGCATTCGTGCAAGCCATCGCAGATTATCTCGCGCAGTATCCAGTGAATCAGTTGGAAAACCAAGGTGTTGAAACATTGCGAGGGCAAGAGAATATGCCTCGTTTCGAACCGTAGAGCCTTTCTCAATTCCAACAACATGAACTTCTGCGGGGGAGAGAATCTCTCCGAGTTCCCGATTTCCTGCCGTTCTTGCTTCCAACTTCATGGCTTTGAGAACCTCAATATCAATTGGTTCACGGATGAATAAAGGACGTTTTGGACGAGCAATTGCAGCCTTTTCACGAGCGATAGTGGGCAAGGCATCTCCTAGGATATCTGTGTGCTCTCGAGTCACTGCAGTCACCAAGCATGCCGTCGCAGGCCCGCAGCGTGTTGCATCTAAGCGTCCCCCTAATCCGGTTTCGAGAATCAAGACACTGCTTCCCTGAGAGGCAATCATAGCGACCAGATAAGTCACCTCAAAGAACGTCAAATCAACGGCCGATTCTTGAGTTTCGCCGCTTGCAGCATCGTGAATTAAGAGAAGAGCTTGGTCAAACTCTTCGCTTGAAATTGGGATTCCATTGCGCCGTACCCGTTCCTCAAGTCGAACGACATGAGGTGAACTGAACAATACATTCCCAATGCCTTCCAAACCCAAGCCAGTTGCCATAAGTGCGCACACTGTCCCTTTTCCGTTGCTACCCGCGACATGAAGAATATGTTCAGGCAGCGAAAGTTGCAAGCGGTCAAGTACGGTTCTTGTACCCTTCAAACCTAACGCCATACCGCGCTTTTTGGTCGATTCAAGCCAAGTTCGCACTTCAACCACATCCTTGCGAGGTGTTGGTGTGATTAGTCCTTTTCTTTGACTCGAAAAGGGACGCTCCCATTCGCCCCCTACGGGGGCGTGGTATGCGCGACCCTCATATGAGTGTCCGAAGTCGACAGGGTATGAGCGAACAGGAGTCAACCTCAGAACCGAAGCGAAAGGTTTCGGAGGAATTTGCCGCTGTTCAAGCCCAATTACGCAAGGAAGACACGTTGCTTTGGATGATGAAAGAGCAACTACCCTCCATGATGGGCATGATGTTCATGTTCATCCTAACCATTGCAATCTCGCTGTATATTCGGCCATGGTATGACATCGCAGAGTTGCAAGCCTACGGCGTCGAAGGAGCACGGCAAGTTCGATACATTGCGCTTCAATTGGTCATGATTTTCATCTTCACTGCAGGAATTTTATTACTTGCGAAATACAAGAAAGAATGGATCATCAAGTACGGGATAATGGGTGTTCTCGCTATTGCACTCTTGTATGCCACTGTTCCTCTTGGCAATCTTGAAGGTGGCTGTACACTAGCTTTCCATGCCGATGATGCAATGTACGTTATCGACCAAAACGGTCAACTGGTTCGCTTCAATACGTTTGATGATAGCCCTGGAAACTTGACCTATCAAGCAGCATGGTCACTCCCTCCTGCATTGAAAACGCATGAAAGCGTTGTTTACTCAGAAGTTATTGACGATGACAAGGTACTCATTGTCACGGCTACTGCTGCTGCCGTTCTTGAATTGGAATCAAACTCAGGTGCTCTTGACTTGAATCAGGATACGAATGATATGGCAAGCGTGTTGTTTACAGTTAACGCCACGAGTAATTTCACAAGTGCTGATTTTGGCCATTCTCCATGGTCATCCATTGACATGAACGAAAGCAGTGGGCTGGAAGGTTTGTTGTTACTTGGTGATGAAAACGGCGACGTTACTGGCTATGAATGGAATGAATCCGATGGTGTCATCTTTGAACCTCAAACGCGGATTGCGCTGCTCGGTTACGGCCAGACCATCCAATCTGTACGAATTACGGACCTTGACGAAAGTGGTTTCAGTGATATGCTCATTACAACCGGTGAAACTGCCGACTGGCTCCATACACAGAGCCTCAAAAACAGAATCTCCTTTGATGTAGAACAAAACCTCAAGGCATCTTGGTTCACGTTCTCAGACGATTCAGTTCAGTTCAATGCAGTATATGATAACGGTACAACCTCTCTTACCTCAGGGCCCATTGAAAATGGGATGTTTGCCCTTGATGGTCCACAGTTCTCAGAAGGGCCGCTCATCGCAGCGCTGCTCATTACCTCGGTTCTGATGATTCTTCTTTACGTCCACAGCGAATGGTATGTTGTCAACACAGTTGGCGTATTGGTTGGCTCTGGAGTCATTGTCATGCTGGGTGTTACTTTCGTTCCAACGTTGATCATCATCTTCATGATTGCCGCAGCAATCTACGATGCGTGGGCTGTTTATCGCTCGAAACACATGCTTGACTTGGCTGATACGATGATTGGACTACGGCTTCCGATTCTGCTCGTAGCACCTCAAGAAAAGGGATATTCATTCATCGATGAGACCGTTTCGATGAAGGAAAAGAACGCTGCACCTGCACAGCAAATGGTATCCCCCTCACAAAGGCCGGTTGCCAACAAGCAACCTAAGAAGCAAAGCAAGGATGCAATGTTCATGGGATTAGGTGACGTCATCTTCCCAGGTATGCTTGTCTTATCTTCGGCTCAATACATTGACGGAAGCGAAGGTTTCCAAATCGCCATGGCGACATTGATTGGCGGCCTTGTAGGCTACTTTGCATTGATGACATACGTTGCTCGTGGACGGGCACAAGCCGGACTCCCGTTGTTGAACGGTGGAGCGATTCTGGGTTACATCATCGGCGGAATTGTTACCGGTGTTGGTTGGGCAATCTTTGACTTTGGACTGACCTTGTGAGGTGTAAAAAATGCTGGATATCAACTTGTTTCGAAATGAGCCTGAGACGATTCGAAAGGACCACGACAAGCGAGGCATACCCCATGACAAGATTGACCAAGTGATTGAACTTGATCAAGCATGGATTAATCTTCAGCATGAAACAAATCAATTGCGGGCGCAGAAAAACACGGCAGCAAGAGGAATTGGTGCTGCAAAAAAATCTGGCGACCAAGAAGCAGCACAACGTATACTTGCTGAAGTGGCTGATTTAGGAACACAAATCGCTGAAATGGAAAAGAAAACTGAATCGGCAGTGGCTGAACGCGATAAGCTCCGAATGTCAATTCCGAATATCCTTCATCCGGATGTACCCCAAGGTGCTGATGAATCTGGAAACACGCAGCACAGCGTTCACGGTCAAAAACCAACCTTTGATTTTGAACCTCGTACGCACAATGAACTCATTGAAATGAACAAATGGGTGGATTTGAAACGAGCCGCAAAAATTGTTGGCAGTCGGTTCTTTTTCCTCAAAGGCGATTTGGCTCGTCTTGAGTTTGCACTCCAGCAATTCTCAGTGAACTTCATTCGTGAACGTGGCTATACATTCGTCCAACCTCCTGTGATGATGAACCGTGATGCATATGAAGGCGTTACAGACCTCTCTGACTTTGAAACGGTGATGTACGGTGTTGAACCTGATGGTTACTACATGATTGCCACTGCTGAACACCCGTTGACGGCGATGTTCATGGGTGAAACAATTCCTGAAGCGGACTTGCCGTTACGAATCGTAGGCGTCTCACCCTGCTTCCGAAGAGAAGTCGGCTCACACGGGCAATCAGATTTGGGCATTTGGAGAGTTCACCAATTCACGAAGATTGAGCAAATCATTATTGCCACGCCAGAACAATCGTGGGAACTGCAAGAAGAATTACTGCAAAACTGTCTCGACTTGTGGGATGCTCTCGGTATGCATTACGAAGTTGTAAACATCTGTACCGGTGATATGGGAACAGTCGCCGCTCGAAAGTACGATCTTGAGGCATGGATTCCGGGCGCAAATCAGTACAAGGAAATTGTATCGTGTTCCAACTGTACCGACTACCAAGCGAATCGCTTGCAGATTCGCTATGGTCAACCAGGCCACGCAGGTCAGCCGATTGCACACACACTCAATTCAACTGCAGTAGCAACCTCACGAGCTCTTGTAGCGATTATGGAACAAAATCAGATGGAAGACGGTCGAGTTCGTATCCCTGAAGTCCTCCAACCCCTCATGGGAGGGCAGGAAACCCTTGAACCATGCACTTGGGGTTAAGCGTAAGTGTTGAAATAGCCTTGCCGTGATGGACAAGCATGACTGGAGAGGAGATGCTCTATTTTGGATACGGGTCCAATTTGGATTTGTCCGACTGGAAAAGTTGGTGCGAACGCAAACA
>Ga0181390_1001549_pt1 | contig 10056 bp, 2 predicted proteins | sample 13SPOviralmetaG_FD_130085 | JGI IMG/M metagenome (GOLD analysis project Ga0181390, IMG submission 130085) | Marine viral communities from the oligotrophic San Pedro Time Series (SPOT) site, San Pedro Channel, CA, USA - 13 SPOT_SRF_2010-07-21 | ecosystem: Environmental > Aquatic > Marine > Strait...
ATGCGATAGAAGTTTTACGGGCTGACGAAAACAATATAGAGACTCTAACGAATGTGGGTAAATTGATTAATGGATCTATATCAGATGTCTCAGTCAATAAAGCATTACGCCTTGCAGGCAATAGAGTGGGTGATACAGTTGACCTTAAGTCTAACTTGATTGGTCAAGGCGCAACAGGCATTATTACAGAAGTATCATCTGACGAGATAGGCTTTATTGACTATGAGATTATCGATGGTGGTTGGGGATATATTGACCCAACGACTGTAACATTAGAGTACTTTAATGACATAGGTATTAGTAACCGTGTTATTGTGGTAGATCGAGACACAGTATTAGATGTAGTGCCTGGAGACACTATCGTATTTCCTGGCTCTACAATCGAGTATGATAACAGATCAGGCGACTCTGACATACACAGTTTGACAGGTGCCGCTAAGATTATTGCTTATCGTCATCCTTTATTGTTTATTGAAACTAGATCAGACATACAGGTAATGTATGATTTCATGTCTCAGAACTATAACACTGGGCAAGTAAACGATCAAGTACCTCCACAAGCAGTGTATAGAAGTGTCCTCTTTGATCATATGTTCAACGGAGTTAATTATATCTTTCAGCCCCAAATTGATGATGTAGACACTAGCGAACAGTTATTTTTCCCACCCCCAGAGTTTGATAATCTTCTTTTTAAGTTTTTTGTTAGACCAAATGAAGATGAGGGTGATGAAGGAATTATCAGTAACTTTACTGGTTCACAGCAAACCGGAGATTTGAGTGTAATCGATAGCAGTCAAAAACTTCAAGACTTCTTTATATTCTATAGATTTTTCAACTCAGTGAATAACGGTACTAATGAAGGATCTCTTTTCGAAGGTCTAGAAAATGTTGGCGATGCACTTATAAACTATACATCAGGTAATGAGATTGATATAGGTGTAGTTGATTCAGTTGCTCTCGCAAATAATGTTCCAGATAGAATACCTACATTCCAAGCAATACAAGCAACCAGTTCGGGTTCGCAAGGCACAGGCTTTTTTGAATACTCTTTGGGTGATTTAAAACATGGTCAGTTATACACCATCTCTAATCCGGGTAATGTTCTTACAGAAGCAGACTATATTAATATAGGTGCAAAGAAAGGCACTAGAGGACATGACTTCTTTTTCTCTGAAGAGAACTTACACTTAATTGCTCCTATTCAGGGCTCAACAGAAAATTACGGATCTTTTGTTGACGATGCTAGATATAGAATCACTGATTTGGGAGATGGTAGAAGCTGGAATGGTGTAGGAGCTTCCGTTACGGCAAGAGTCGGTGATGTATTCACTGCAACTACAAGCGGATCGGGACTATCGGGAACGGGTGGTACAGCACAAAGGCTATTAGTAGAAGATGATCGTCATGATGCAATCTTCACTTGCCAAAAACAGGTCTATGCTAGATTGTATCAGTACTTTACACATAACGAACTTACTCCAAGTTTCTCTGTTGGTAAAACGCTATCAGTTCCAGGAGAGGGTAGAGATTATACACACTACAACACGCACTTTGTTCCTACTGACCAGCTAGTACCAGGTAGATTCTACAGACCACTCGATGAAGGCGATTTGTCTTATACTGATTGGTTGGGAGTTGGACTAGATTTAACTGATAGTGATTATGAAGTAAATATTTTAAATGATGATTTGCCATTCACAGTTGGTAGAACTAATATTCGACCCAGAAAGAAATATATGATTACTGATAAAGGTACGATGGGTAAAGAAGAGTTTGAGTTACTAGGAGTAACACCATCAAACAATCCTTTAGGTCCTTCAGTAGGCGATACTTTCTATGGTAGTGAGAATGTAAACAACATTGCTTTTGGAGACTTCACTAAGAGTTTCCATATAGATCATGTCTTAGATGATAATGTTGTAATATATAACGAAGATCACAATTTCAGAACTGGTGACAAAGTTGTTTATCTAGGCACAAATAGTATTTTGACTGTGGCTGGTAGTATAGCTCCTGGCGATGCCCTCTATGTTATGAAAGTTAATGAATATAGATACAAACTTTTCACAGATGAATCTCTAAACACAGATACTCTTGTTGTGTTCAATGATGCTGGCAACACAGGTATTAATGGCACTCTCACAAAGCATAGCGGTACTCCTCATGTAGTAGACATATCACTGGCAATGCAAAAAGATGTTGAGTTTGAAGCAATTGATCCTCAGCCAACAGTCAGTGGTACAGGATGGTGTGTTGATGTCGCAAAGGTATCAGCAGACGCCAACAACAACAATCACAAAACACCTATTTACAACGAAGCGGGCAATTCCATAGTTCGATATGAGTGGTTAGGATTTTACAGTTCAGAAGGCAATGTCATTGATCCCATACAGAAAGCAGATAGTTCTGGACCACTAGATGTTATTCCATCAGAGTTAGAGTTACAACCTGGATTAGAAGTTATTGGTTTCATCAATGGAGAATTTGATCATCCCGTAAGATGTAATAGAATAGGAGCATTTAATGATTCTTCTTCTTTCGAGATAACAGCAATTGATGAAGAAGAAACAGTAACATTGGTACCTGATATAGTAGGCGATGTTGTTGCGGAAAATATTTTTGAGCAACCCACAGGTGACGACAACAGACTAGAGGATGGCGAATATGGCCTTTCTGGTATAGGCTTAGAAACAATCGACACTGAGTATAGAGATGCTTTCGCTAAAGTTACATTCACTATTGGTAGAATTTCCGAAATAAGAGAAGATAGACCAGGTACAGAGTATGAAAATGATGTTGGTGTGCAGGTCGTTAATGAAGCTATTTCTAGGTTCGACAAAAGAGATGTTGTGATAAGGTTCGAGAACGATGACTTTAATCTATCTGAAGGAGAAGTTATTGAACAGGAAAGAGAATTAACAGACATTACTATCGATGAAGTTAACGGATTAAATCGCAATGAAATAGCCGCTATGCCTGCAAGCACAGACTTTTCTGCTGGTGTAGGTTATGGACAAAGTGTGACTACTTTTGTTATCGAACAAGAAAAGTATACAGCAAAAGCAAAATTCTTAAAAAGAGAAGATCAGAATTATTTCTTCAGACCAATAACATTCTACGGATTTAAAAAACATATAACTATTCCTATTAAGGCAGAAGATAGGGTGATACTGTCAATAACTAGAGATGAGAACTCTTTGCCTATGGGAGCTAATGCTGAGATAGTGGGATCGGTTAACTACGATACTGGACAAATAAAGAACCTAGCTGTTACCCATACAGGATATAAATTTAAAGATAATGAGATTGTTGACATTATCAACACTAATGCAAAAAATAGCAAAAGATATAATGATATCATAGGAACTGCTAAACTCAGAACTTTAGGCCAAGGTAATACTAAGGGAGAATGGAAAACTACAACTTCATTTTTAAATGAAACGACTACTAGAATACATGATAATAATTATTATCAAGAATATTCATATGATATTTCGTCTATGATTGATCCTGCTGTGTATACGCCTGTTGTGAAGAATGTTGTGGGTGTTGCAGGAACAAAACTATTTAGTACGCCATTGATAAATAGTGATAATGCGGTTTCATCTAATGTCGATGTAGAAATAGAGAACTACAGAATTGTTACTAGCGAATACTTTGGTGAAGGTCAAGGAATTGCTGGCAATGCTTCATACGACTTTGATGCTCTCGCTGATGATGATTCAGGTAAGATTATATCTACAGAATCTGGTGAAGACTTTGTTGCTGTTACGACACAACTTATATTGGAAGATTAACTATGTCTAATTTAGTAATAAAAACTGACGGTGATCCATTTCCAGCACTTGCTGGAGAATCTCTTGTGCCTGTTGAAGCAGAAGGAATTATTATAGGAGATCCTATTAACAATGGAGGAACTAGAAGTTTTACAGACACTTCTACAGGATTTTCTGCAATACAAGATCAGGTACCAGAAAAAGAGTATACTATAAATTATCGTGCCGGAGATAGAGATGTGTATGTTGATCCAGTAGGAGAATATGTACAAAACAATACTCCTGTGGGTGTTGCTATTAACGGAGCTGTTATATATTCTCCTAATTCAAAGTTTAAAAGAATATCAGTTAATGATGCTACCGAGACTAGAAATTCTGGTGCCTTTACTTTTGATGTGGGCAACCAATCGGAAAACAGCCTTTTAGACACTTGTGGAGGAAAACCAGAAATCTCAGGCGAATATAGATATAGAAACGGAAGATTTTGTTATAAAGGATTTAATGATCCCAACTCAGCGTATTCAAACACCAGATTCATAAATTCTAGTACTTATTTTAGTTCGACTTCTTTTGGGTCTGATCCATTGAGACATCCCAGTATTGAACACGACAACACAACATTCACTGCTGGCCATTCGAAGATAATAGGGTGGTCACTTGACGGTTATCCTATATATGGTCCTTTTGGATATCAAAACCCTTTAGATCCGACTAGCAGTGTTGTTCTAATGAGAAGTACTTATGTATTGAAATCTGCTGAAGCATTGGCGAATATGGCCAATAGACCTCTAGGTGATGCAAGAGGCACTTATGTTGAAGATTATACTATAGATTTTAATGTGGCTAACTCTTTAGATGAGTTCAATGGAAGATATTGTATAACTCCTGACTATAAAGAAGGAACCTATGCGTACTTTTTAACATTTAGTGACGAATCTACGGATGAGAGTCCAGCTACTGCTCCTAGAACTGCCGCTTATCCTTATGTGATAGGTCCAAGAACTAAACAACCAACTTCTTATTAATTGAGAAAAGTAAATGACAAAGATTATTACAGAAAATTTTAAAACTGAAACTACTCATGCGTTATTCGACACATTGGGTACTGACGACTACTATGTGGTGGCTTCTACTGCTGTTAATGCTACTGAGTTCGAACTTGATCCCACTATTCAAAACACGCAAAAGGATAAGAGAGATTTTCAGAGAAAGATTATATTTGGAAACAGAATAAATCAAGTAGATGCTCGATATATGTTTCTAGAGAATCCCTGGACTAGAGGCACAGTTTACGATCAGTACGATGATTCTAAAGACATCGAATCTCTTAATATGATCGCTACAATTCAAGATCAAGCTGGCGGCGAATACATGGTTCTAAAATGTCTAGATAACAACAATGGTGCTGAGTCTCAAGAAATACCTGGTACAATTGATTCAGATAACTATAGAGTTGTTAGTACACAAGATGGTTATGTTTGGCAATATATGTTTACAGTGCCTTCTAGTCTTGCGATAAGGTATAGAACAGCGACCAGTTTGCCTTTACCATCGTTCACTGAGTTTGGTGGCGGCTACGGTCATCCAGATGTGTATAACAGAGCGAGAGAAGATATATCAAGAATTGATATTGTGAATAGTCCTGTGGGTCAGTTCAACCAGTACTTGTTTGGTCCTTCTACTTCTATTTCTGACACTTCTGATGTGTTGACTATTTCTTCTAAGCAAACCGTGAATAAAGGAATAACTGAAGTCTTAGTTAGTACTACTCCTGTAACTGGAAGAACTTTGTATTCAGAACAGAATTCTTATAAGAATATGTATCTGAGACACAACGGTTCTGGTAAACTCTATAGTGTTGTGTCTTCTGAAACAATAGAGAATAGTATCAAACTAATGGTAAGAACTTCGGAATATGAAAACCCAGATTCATTTACTCCTGGATCACAAGAAGGCGGTGTCCAGTGTCAGCTAGTGATTAAGATTAGAGTTACTAATAGCGACATTGCGGGAGAAACCTGTAAAGCATATGGTTTATTAAACGAGTCTGGTACTCTCACAAGAATAGGATTTGAGTTGCTTCCCCTTCCTGTTAATACTAGAGGCTCAAAGTATAAATTTGCTACAGCAGAAGTGGTTTATCCTCCATTCTTGAAAACATCCGTTCAGACTAGCGGGCAAGAAACAGTTCTTCGTGCTGTAGTTTCTCCTAGAGGTGGACATGGCTCAGATCCCATTTCAGAAATGGCTATGAGTAGACTTTCGATGGTTGCCAGCTTTAGTAGTCAGAACAATACAATTATTCCAGCAACAAACACATATAGTATTGTTGGTCTATTAAAGAATCCTAAAATAACAGACGAAAACGGTAACAGTTTGATTCCTACGGACGACTCTGCACACATATTTGACAATAGACTGAAGATAGAAGTACGAGGAGATGTAACTGGTACAGTATCTGCAAATAATTATGTTGAGCAGTATATCGAAACTGTAGACATACAACAATTAAGAAACGGAAGCACTTATACTATAGTCAGTCTGGGCAATATGAACGCCGAGGATCCCACACAATGGAATGATATAGGTGTTCCCCTCACTACAACACCTGCTATCGGAGTTGTGTTTACTGCACAGAATGTAGAAGGCATTCAGAGTGGAAAGCAAGCAGTTTTGGCGCTAGCCACAGGCGAAGTGAATGTAGACGATGCTGAGTACGATTATAGTTTAGAAGTGATTAAAGGAAAGATTCATGATGTCGTTTATGATCCTACTAACAATCTCGAAATACAAGGAAACACTGATGGATCAACGGCGATATATGTTGTAGATTATTATGGAGATTTTCAGTATAAGTTTCAAGACGGAATATTTTACATTAAACAGGATGAGTCGTCAACGGTAAGTATAAATAGTTTAGATGCAATACAAATTACTTATGGTCCATATGAAGCATATAGTGGCGACCTTTTACACTTTATAGACTTTACTCCTATTCCCAGAGAAGCAGATAAGGAAGAGAAAATAAAGTTCACATTTGATTTTTAAGGAAAGAGAATATAACACATGGGTATCAACAAAGACTTTAATGTCGATCCTTACTACGATGATTTTGATGAAACGAAACAGTTTAATCGTATACTATTTAGTCCATCAAAAGCAGTTCAAGCAAGAGAATTGACTCAGCTTCAGACCATTCTACAGAAGCAAGTAGAAAGATTCGGAGCAAACATATATAAGGAAGGCACTGTCATCAGCGGTGTAAACTTAACTGCTCGTGATGATTTATTTTTTGTTAAGTTAAGAGATCAAGTAGGATTTACTAATCCCTCTTTGTACGATGAGGTCTTTAATGATAACGGAGAATCTACTAGATTTATTCTTAGAGGTACTTCGGGTCTTAAGGCTGAGATCATAAAAGGTCTTAATGGATTTGAGACTTCTGCTCCTAACCTAAAAACATTCTACATTAACTATCTGAATACTTCTCCTGATGCCACGGAAGTCAATGATGTTAAACAATTCGGCGCTAACGAAACTCTTTCCCTTCTAGACAGTAATGAAAACGCTGTTACGATAAATGGCAACCCCGTAACATTTACTGCATTCACAGATAACCATGTGGGTAAAGCATTCGCAGTTTCTTGTGAGCCAGGCGTTATCTATCAAAAAGGCCACTTCATATTTGTAGATAGACAATTTGTTGTTGCTACTAGATATAGTAATATACCTGGACAAGATGATGCAATTAATGATCCTCAGCTTGTGACTCCTATATCCGTAGGCTTCACTGTCGATGAGAATATTGTAAACTCAGATCAAGACTTGAGTCTCGCTGATAATGCATTAGGCTTCAATAACTTCAATGCTCCTGGTGCAGATAGACTACAGTTAGTTCCTAGATTAGTATCTTTTCCCACTGCGAATGAGCCTACAGAGTTTTTTGCGCTAATTAGATACAGAGACGGAGAGACAATAAGACTTCGTGACTACACACAATATAGTCTATTAGGTGAAGAGTTAGCAAGAAGAACATATGAAGAATCCGGCAACTATGTCTTAGATGGACTAGATGCATCGCTTGATGGTCCTGTAATTGTTACAGACGATGCTGGATTAGAAACTGATAGGTATGCAGAAGTATCTATTTCTTCCGGTAAAGCCTATGTGTTTGGTAAAGAAGTCAGAAATATTTCTACTGCTAAACATAAGATTGATAGAATAACTGCGACCAAAACTAAAACTAACGAAGTTACAACTGTTAATTACGGTCAACATTACAAGTATAATGGAGCTGGTGGACAGTCCATAATAGCATTCAATTTATCCGGTGTGGGAACTGATAACCGTCTAGAATCTTATTCTCTTATTAACGACAACATCAAGATAGGTACTTGTTGTGTAAGAAATGTCGAGCCAGGAAAGATATATGTTTTCAATGTAAGAAAGTATGCTGGTCAAGAAGCTGTACCCGCAACTTCTATTGGAGAACCAAACTGGCAACCAAGCGACTCAAGTCTGGGTATAACGGCCGTTACGAGTGAACCCACTTTGCATGAAACTGACAATGCTTGTATGATATTTGATACAGGCGAAACGAGTATAGCATCTATCTCAGATACCAATTTGGTAGTTAGAGATGTGGTATCCGATGTATTAGTTAATGCTTCACATAGTGCATTTATTAACAGTTCTCATATAGCATCATCAACTGGTTTACCTAGTGTGACCGGTGTTCCTATTCGATCAACAGATGTTTTTGCTATATTTAATAATCAGATTAGAATACCAACAGAAGTTATTCAAAGAGCAGATCAGTCTTCAGCGGGAATTTCGGATGGCATAGAGTTGCGGTTTGGTGCCACTGAAAATCTTAATAACCAAACTCTTACAAAAGTTTACTATAACAAGGTTATAGAGAACACATCTCATGATAATCTAACAGATACGACTCAATTTATTAGCACCCAACTTTCTGTGGCACATGGTAAGGCTTCGTTAGGATACGCTAATGTCATAGAAGTGAAAAAGGTTCTAATGGACACTAACTTGAACGCTGACTCTGTTGAAGTTCCCTTAATCGATATCACATCTAAGTTCAGACTAGTAAACAATCAGAAAGATTCGTTCTATGATCTGTCGTATATACAGTTAAAGGCTGGAGAAGATTTACCCGACCACTTAAATTTAGTTGTTGAAATAAGACACCTAGATAGGAATATTACTGGAGAATTTATAACACCTAGTAGCTATGCTCCAAGTTTTAGACATCTTGTTAAGAAGCATACTGCTAAAGATTTAACAACTTACGATCTTTTAAATTCTTATGACTTTAGACCTTATGCTGTTAGCTATGGTAGTAGTGGTGGAGGTACTAGCCCAGATGATCCTGTTATAATAACTGTACCAAGTGACGGATTAGTCGAAATAACAGCGACTAAACAATTTGCAAACAGTAGTGTGGTAAACAGTACTCATGCTACTCATTTAAGCAGAATAGATTCTGTAACTATTGACGAATATGGCAATACAGAAATTGTTAAGGGCGCTGAAGAAGAAATTCCATCTAAACCATTAATCGATAGAAGATATGAGATAGCACAAGTATTGATTCCTGGCAACACAACACAAATAACAGGAGACAATTCTATATCATTGTCTGATATGACAAACAAAGTATATAGAATGAGTGACATTGCTGTTATGGATAAAAAGCTAGACGACTTAAAAGACATGGTAGCATTAAGTATGTCCGAAATGTCTGCGAAGAATCTCATAGTCACCGGTGCGGATGGAGAAGATAGATTTAAAAATGGAATATTAACAGATAACTTCTCAAGCGCCATAGGAGCTGATCTTTTAGATCCTCAGTTTAATTGTTCGATAGAAAAGTCTAAAACTGTTATCACACCATCTATAACCCAATTCCCTGTAGATTTGAAAGTTTCTTCTCCGGTGAATGTCTCTGATGCGATAGATGCTAATAAGTTTGGTACTATTACTACTCTTGAGCAACAAGAGAGTGTGGTAGAGTTTATAGAGCAACCTTATGCCACAAACTTTAGAAACTGTGTGTCTAACTATTACAATTATAAAGGTAATGCGGCGATCAAACCTCAGTTTGATAGTGGATATGATGTTATTCAAAATCCTAAGGTAGAGTTGGAGTTAGATTTTGCATCTTCAATGTTAGATTTAGTAGACAATCTTCAAGAATTTATTCCTTTAACTAGAGAAGGAGAAAGCACGACTAAACTGAAGTCTAGTTATATTGATAGGG
>Ga0181390_1001556_pt1 | contig 10018 bp, 15 predicted proteins | sample 13SPOviralmetaG_FD_130085 | JGI IMG/M metagenome (GOLD analysis project Ga0181390, IMG submission 130085) | Marine viral communities from the oligotrophic San Pedro Time Series (SPOT) site, San Pedro Channel, CA, USA - 13 SPOT_SRF_2010-07-21 | ecosystem: Environmental > Aquatic > Marine > Strait...
AAATATATATATACTATATAACATATATATTTAAATGAAATATGAAGTCAGTAGAAGAGTCGTCCGTCAATAATATGCTTTTTCTCGTCTGCCTGAACATTCAGGAAGATATGGGTATTCTTTACAGTAATCAAATGCTTGAGAAACTCTTTTATTATCATAACTAATTGGTCTATAGTTAAAAGGAGAATACATAACATTACCTATTGATATTTTTGGTTTTTCAGGTATAAACTGACCAACTCTATGATAATCCAAGAAACTTGACCCATAACGAGGTTCAAATTCAGTAATTGGTTCAGTATCTTCTCGTGTTCTAAAACCTTTATAAGAAACAATATCGCCTTTTATTCTATAAACTTTACTATCAGGGTGATGCTCAACTCCTCCATCATCGCTTCCTTGAGGTGCTGGATTAAAACTAATAGTTTTTATACCAAGTTCTCTTCCAAGAACATTAACAACAGAACCAAGAGAATGACCAGTTAATGAAGGGGTTTTATTAGGGTATTTTTCTAATGCTTTATCCAATCTGTTTCTTTCGGGGCCAATTCGTAAATATTCAGGTATTGATTCTCCTATTATTTTTAATGATTTTGAAGCAACTTCGGCACCAATTAATCCTTTACCTAATTCTTTTGTTTGTTGTGTTTGTTTTTCTACTATTCTTCTTACTGAACCTTCTAATCGTGCTTGAATGTGTTGAGGTTGTTTTCTTGAGGTGCGCCTTACAATCTCTTGTAAATGTTGTGCCGTGTCTCTACTTTTTACTTTTGTATATCTTTCATTTAAAAAACTACCTCTATCAGTAAAACCTCTTACATCATCTAAATAATCAGGATTTAATCCTTTTGTATCAGGGAACTTATTTTTTTGTGGAATACCTAAAAATCCGCTATGTAAAACTGTGGGTATTGCTTCTGCTAATGCCAAACTGTTTATGCCTTTTATAAAAGTAGGATTACCTAATATAAGTCCTAAATCACTAATTAAATCTTTTGTAGAAGTAAAATCTGTTCCTCTAACAGCGTGTATCATTTCATCATCATTATGTAAAATAACACCAACTCTATCACTTAATTCTTTATCTATTTCGTGGTCTAAACCATATAATTTTAATTCTTCTTCTATAAGATGAATAGGCACTCCTTCGTGTATTTGGTAAGGAACATTCGCCATAATAGCATATTTTTCGTCTTCACTCAACGACATAATTATATATAATAATAATATTTTAATTATATAATATGAGTGATAATATGGTAGTAAGTGAAAGTTTTATAATTGCTTTAGTGGGTATAGGTTCTGCTTGTATAGGTGGTTTTCTAACATTTCTTTTAAGGTCAAGGTGTAGGACGATAAAATGTTGTGGAGTGGAATGTGAAAGAGATGTTCTTTCTCCTACATCATTTGCTAATACAAATATAGAAATACAATCAAATAAATAATATATATATAGTTTATATTATGAAGACCAAAACGGCCAATATAGTAAATTTGAAATTACCAGAAAAACAGGCATTTGCTATTGATACAAAACCCGATTTCATAAAATTAAATACATTAATGGTTTTAAATGGTAAGCGTGGTGGAGGTAAGACCGTGGGATTATGTAATTTTTTAAATGAAGCAAAACGAGAGGGTTATTGTGATAAAATCATAGTGGTTACGCCGACATATAATTCTAATAAACAAATTTGGGATATAGCAGGTATAGAGGAAGAAGATGTATATGACCCAGAACCCGGGGCGATACAAAGAGTATTAGATAAATGTAATGCTGAAAAGAAGGATTGGGACGAGTTTTTGGAAAAGAAAAAATTATATAAATTATTTAAGAAAGATGGTAAGAAACCAGTAAGTATGATAAGAGATGAAGATTTAATAAATTATTATGTAAATGGTTTTTATGATAATCCACCAGAATGGAAGTATAACAAGGAACAACCACCAAGAATTCATATAGTTTTAGATGATTGTTTAAATACACCTGTGATGTCCCGACCAAAGGAAGGACTTGTGAATTTAGCAATACGGCATAGGCACATTATGGACGGTTTAGGTTGTAGTTTATATATACTTGTCCAGACATATGCCTGTCAAGGAGGTGTGCCGCGACCCATAAGGGAAAATGCCACGCACTTATTATTATTTAAAATTAATCAAGAAAAGCAAATACAAAAAATAATAGAAGAATGTGATTTAGAAGTTCCAAGCGAAGAATTTTATGAAATGATGAATTATTGTCATAGTGAAGATTTCCAATTTTTAATGATTGATTTTAGTGCGAAATGTCCTACTAAAAAATATCGTAAAGGTTTTAATGAATTTATAATTCCTCCAAGTAATGAAGGTCTGCCTTGTAAATGTAAAAAAAATTGAAAGTAAAATAGAAAAGCGGAGAGAAAAGAGAAAATATGAGAAATTTATTTTATGATTTACCTGATGAAATTTTACATTTAATTTATAGAGAATATTTTAGGAAGTATGTATTATCAATAAATTTCCCTGAATGGATGGGCTGGTATGAAGAATGGAATGGTTATGGTATTTATGGACTATCAGGAGAAGAAGCGAACCGTTATAAATATAATTTTAGTGTATGGAACGAAAGACATAATTGTTGGGACAATTACCAAGATTTTGAATTAGATTGGCGACTCCAAAATTATGGAACACCTGAAAACCCTATCCAACCAGATTATAAAGTATGGAAATTAAATAGAAATATAAAATAATATATTAATATATAAAATGAAACGAGTAGGCATATTGAGCGATAAACACTGGGCAGAAAATTGTTTTGAATATGAACCGATGAAGGTAGGATTAGCACAGAAATTATATCCTTATGTTCCATCAAGATTAGATGGTGTCCCATTACCATCTCAACTACCAACTGCCCAGCGTGGATACAATTTAGCGAATTTAGCACAACAATTATCTTATCAATTAAATTTACCTTATGAGGCCGCATTAGGAAGATTAATACAACACAGTAAAGATATAAATTTTCCACAACCTAAAAATGTAATTCCACAAGTAAAAAGAGGAGGAGGAAAACGGGACCAAGCATCTCTTTTAGCAGTTCAATTAAAACCAAGAGAAAGCGATTATTCACAATTAAACAGAAGTAAAGAACAACCAGCACCACCACAAGGAACAGCAGATACAGGACCAACAGGTCAAAGTTATATGCCAAAGACGGGTAAATTACCAGCAGATACAGGAACAAGTGCCCCACAAGAAAGCACAGGAGCAACATATAAAGATGAAATTTAGTAAATGATTTAGAATTATTTTCTTGATATATATTAAATGACAGATATTAGTGATAATTGCGAGGTCGCACCTAAGTCAATAGATGAAGAATTTACAAGAACAAAATATACACCAAATGCGAAAGGTTTAAGCGAAACGGATATTTTACAGCGAGATGTAGATACTGCGAGAATGATGGAGTTATTCCCTAAGATAAATCCATTATGGGCGGACTTAATTTGGAATTATTGTCATAAGAATCCCGAAGAGGCCACCCGAGTGATGGAATCAAAAGAATGGGAGGGAAACCCGACAATAGATAGAAACTTTAGAGGTGGAACTATGAAATCAGTAGAAGTTTTAGATAAAGATAGAGTTGAGGCAAAGTAATTAATAATTTATATTAAATAAAAAAAATATATATTATTATATATAAATGCTTGACATAGTGAATTCCTACAATATTTTTATAGATACTGAGCGGAATGTATCTCAAGACAGCACAGGTGATAGTATTAACTTACCGTTAGGAGAAAGTCCTATTGTAGCAGGTAGTAATCAATTGATAAAATTGAATTTAATGGAATTAACTGTTCCAAAAACTTGGTATGATGTTAATTCAACCAATAGCACATTTAGAATAGAAGACGGAAATGGCCCTGGTGCCGTAGAATTAACAGCAAATTGTGTATTAGGAAATTATGATACTCCATATAATTTTTTTAATAATGGTTTTCTTCCTTCTGTTTTAACTACTTTTTTAGGATTACCAACATTAGCAGGTTCTACTGCTGGTGGTAGTTCTTATGTAATTAATAATCCAACACCTCCATCTGCTACAATAGACAATAATACAAATGTATTAGATTTCACTATGACAATTGATGTAGCAACACCTTATGCTAATACAGGAGATTGTCCCATATTTAAATTTTTTGTAAGAGATGGAAAATGTTTTCAGTTGGCAGGAGGAAAGAGAATAAGAACAAACCCTGTATCACCACCTGTAGGAACACAGAATATGTGTTATGAATGTTATGCTGTTACTGCTGGAGGTATTAATCCTATGGTAATATCTTACAGAGCATATTATAATGGGCAAACAGCAACAGAGAATTATTGTTATGTGAGAATAAACGAACAGAATACGAATACAGAAACTTCATCATTAAATTCTTTCCAACAAGATACACATAGAACAAGTATGACAGGTAGTAATATTTTAGGAATAGTTCCAATAAATCCAGATTATTGTAGATATATCGCTCAAACCGATAATGTCTTTTTTACAACAATTTTAGCGAAACAGGTGGCACAAATGAGAATAAAAATAACAGATGCTTTAGGAGAACGATTCCCTTTAATTGCTCCAGACCAAGATACTTTGGGTAATAGATTCTTTACTGCCGTAATAAGAGTGGATATAATCCAATTACACCCGTCTATACCGCATTCAAATCATAATCCAAATTTAGACGAAAAGACCCAAGCAAGATTTGGAACAGAACCAGCAAATCAAATGGGAATAGTAACAAATGTAGGAAAGAATGGGCCTCAATCAGGATTTTACGGAGATGGTTTTTACAATTTTCAAGGAAAACGATTAACTTAAAAGATTTAGAACATCTCTCAATTTTAATAATTTAATTTTAAAAACTTTTTATTTAAAATTAAAATATTTTCATATATTATAAAAGATGTCCGCTCTATCCCCAGAACTTATGTATTTTGCCAGTCGTATGTCAGGGTTCTCTACTAATGTATTTAAACTAGAGACCAACAATTCCACCTCGGCCACATCCAACAGTATCATCTCCGTGGATTTACCAAGTAATAGTATTATCAATCTTCGGTCCTTCGCTATGATATGTAAGGCCAGTGCTAATAAAACAGGAACTAACAATAACGGTGGTCGCTTACCACCAATTAAAGATTTAATTGAAAGAGTTGAAGTTACTATGGGGGGCGTCGTCCTCTCGCAGGGCACTAACTTTACAAATGTTTTATGTGAGGCCAAGAAATCCCTTGCCCGTGATTACACCGATGCTTGTGTAGGTCACCCCGCTTATATTCGTGCTACTTCTTATGTTAATCCCGCTGATGTTTATACCGCAACAGCAAATGAAGACGATGGTGATAATTACTATGTAGTTAATGAGTGGGAAGGTTTCCTCGGCACAGCGGACCCGATGCTGTTTGACACCGCACTCGTGCCCCCTATTCGCATTAGATTATATTGTGCCACCGATAATGTTTTATCATCAGTTAATAGTGTTGTTCTTGGAACTGCTACTGGTTCTTTTGCTGATTCCGCAGGTGCTAATGCTACTTCGGGTGCCCCACTTCCATTAACTGCTGTCCCTGCTACACCACCTAAATATGAATTAACTGATATTCACTTTAATGTTGAGGCCATAAATTTGGCAGATATGACGTATGAAAATTTATTGGCCCAACAAATGGGCCAGAATGGGGACTTAGAGGTCCCCTACAAGGCATTTTATACTTTTGTAGATACTCATACTGGGTCATCTAAATTCTCTGTTGCTTCATCTTCTATGGACCGCATTTGGTTGGCGTGGAGAGGAAGCGATTATAACACAGTTTCACCACCAATTACAGTAGGTGGTCATAAAATACAAGGTTGCTTTACTGATGCTACAGCAGGAGCAGGAACAACTCTTCAAGATGTTGGAAAACCCCAGTATGATATTGGAGGTGTTTTAGATACTAATAATGAATTATATAAAGGTCGTTATTTCAACTTTTCGCAACCTGTTCTTAACTCCACACCTACTGTAGAATGGAAGGCCCAGATTCAACTTAATGGGTCCTATATGCCTCAGTTCTCTGCTAATATTACTGAATTATACCAATTATCTAAAAATTCCCTTGAAGGTCGTGCGGCCCACAAAGAGATGACTTTAGACCAATACCGTAATAACTCGTGTGTCCAGTGCTTCCGTCTTAATATGCCTAACAGCGAATATTCCAGAACCTTAAGTGGAATTGACAGTCGGGCCACTAATTTAGCAGGTGTAGTAAGAACTGAGAATGCTGGAACTGGCCTCCTCCCTAATCTTAATATCTTTGTAGAGTGCACGGAGATTCTTAATATTGGTGCTGGCCGCAGTATTTCGGTTGTGGTTTAAGGAAATTAAATATAAAAAAAAAATATATTAATATAATATAAATGACTTCTCTTCACGCACAACTAACTTATGGAACGCTCGGGAAAGCAACTCCGCAATTAATACAGAGTGGGCCTCGTAATGGAGGACCAGAACATTCTTTTAGCAATTATGATAGTCGCCTTCAGTGGGCAAGTATGAGAGGAACTGATAATCCACTACGAACAACAGAAGGTATGGCCAACGGTTCTGTAAGGGGTGTAAAACCTTGTTATGGAAATACCGCATCTGGTGTATTCGGTAGTAGGGTTTTAAGAGGCGAGGCACCTTTAGCAAGTGATTCTATGGTAGTCCCGCAAGGATTCGCTAAGTCCCAACAAAAAGGTTTAGCATATATAGAGCAAAAACCGTTAAATGTTGCCCCTTTTGCTCCTCCTCAGTTTTATAATCCCAGATTATTTGCTTCAAAAAGTGTTCCTCCATTTATAAGAACAAGATAAATATTATAATCTTTTTTATTAATAAATAAAATATATTATAATATTATATGAGTGGTGTTCATACTCCCTTGCCGATAAAGTTATTAGGAAATTTACTTGATGTAAATATAAATCCAACAACATTAAATGCCGGTGATATATTACAATACAACGCAACTACTACCTTATGGGATAATGCGGCAGGAGGTGGTGGTGGAGGTGTAAGTATAACAGGTTCTACAGATGCCGCAGTATTCAGGACCGCGGCAGGTAATGGTATAGCAGAAGGAGATGGAATTTTTAAAAATGTAGGAACGGCAGGTTATACTATGAATTTAGATAGAAGTAATAAACGAGTAGGTGTTAATACAGCAACACCAGTAACAACATTAGATATAGGAGGAAACGCTCAAGTAGTAGGAACAGATACTATAAAAATAGAAAATGATACATTAGGAATAATTACAGGAGCAGGTGATTTAAAACTATATTCTGGAAATGCTCCAGCAGTAGCAGATGGATTAACCACTATTAATAGTGTTGATAAAAAGACAGGTTCAAGTGCTTTTAGAAGTTATGACCCAGCAACATTTGACCTTGCTAATTCAACTGATGAAAATAGTGTTTATAAAATTCAATTACGAACTGGAACATTAAGACAAGCAGTAGCAACACCTGCTTTTGATATACAAGAAGCATTTAGACCTCAAGCATTTCCAACAGGTCAAATTGTAGAATACCAAAATAAAGTTCCAATACAAAAACCCATAATAATATCAAGAAATTTAGGACCACAGACAATATTACCAGCAACAACTCGTGTTGTTACTTCTTTTGGATTACGGCGAAATGCTCCTTTTTTTGATGATGGAATGACTTATGACCCTTGTAATATGAGAGCAAAATTATCAGGTTTAGGTTGGAATTCAGCGGGTGCTCCAGTTGTTTATCGTGCTCGTGATGTAAAGTTAGGTTTTACTATAAGTTGGAATATTCACGGAACTTGGGCGGGAGCAGGTAATAGATGTGATGTTTATGTAGTTCAATATAGAAACGGAGCAATATTATATAATCATTTAGTTCAGCAATTAGAACAGGATAGAGAGGTATGGTGTATTGGTAAAAAAACATTTTTAGGTTGGGACGTTATAGGTGAAGACTTTGACCCTACAACTGATTATTACGAGGTTGAATTTGCGAATATGTCTGGAACAGGAACAAACTTAACATATAATTCTGCTTTAGTGGAGATAGAATGTTGGTTGGCGCAATAATTAAATAATAATATGTATATATGAATTATTATACAAATTATTATAATTTAAGAAAGCATCTTTATAAGGTAAGGTATTATGAAAAAAAAGAAGGAGAAAAGAGAAATTATGAACTTTATAAAAAGTATGATGGAGAGAAATGCTATTATTATAAAACATTAATAGATATGGGTTTTTTAATTGTTAAACCTATTGACGACACACAGGACACGAAGAGCATTTCATCAGTTCGTGTAGATGTAAGTGGTGGCCACATTTCAAAAGAGTAAAACAATTCTTACAGCATATTTCCTCTAAACATACAGGACATTCAATATTCTCTCCAAGTTTCTTTTTCATATCATAATAATTATTCTTTAAAAAGTCATCAACAGGTATAGGAGCAGTAATTCTTACATAGGTTGGTTCGTAATCGTTTTCTAAATGAACTTCTTGGATTTGATTATTTCTACGGCGTGGCATTTACTATATAACTATAAAAAAAATTGATATTAAAAAACTTTTTTTATTATTATCAATAATAATGAATTGTTCTATTTGCTTTGATAATATAAAAGCAGAAGAGGGGGGCAAAAAAACTAATTGGACACAAAAGTGTATTACTTGTAAAGATAGTTGGGTATGTGGAACTTGCTATAATAAGTGGGATACAACCAGTCCTCCTCATAATGAATGTTATTCGGTGATGCCCTGTGTGTTTTGTAAAACCCCTATGTATTATTCAAAACTCGTTTTTAGTTTTAATGAAGGAACTGGAGCGGGTTGGTGGGACGATAAGAATAGTGAAAAACCCGTGTTTAATATCTTATGGAAACTTGCCGAAGAAGAGGGCGATTAATATTAATATTGTAGTCTAAAAAAAATTGATTAAAAAAAAATTGATATGCCGAGAGAGAATATATCATTATCAACAATAAAGAAGAGAAAAACAAAAAACGATGGACAACTGGGTTGTAATTGAACCACCAAAAGAAGACTTTATTATTATTAATAAGACACCTTTTACTGAACCAGTATGGGGAAAGGTTATTAATAAGAATTAAAAAAAAGAATAAAAAAAAAATTGAAATGAAAAAACACTTTTTTATTATTAGTAATATTAAAGATGTCAAAAAGCAAAGAAGAGATTATTAAAAACATTAAAAGCGAAATTCCTTATGTGGATATTAAACCGTTTTGTCATAATATTATTAGTTTAGAGTTGAGATTATTAGCAGAGGAATATGGACAAGAAGAAGCGAACAAGTTAATTAGAACAACAAAGTTAAGTAAGTTGGGTTGGAATGAGGAAAAAGATGAAGAAAACAATAAGCAAAAGGAATTATTCTATGACCTTGTAGATATATATAAAGAACCATAATTATATATATTAAAAAAAGAATATAAAGAAAAAAGATAATATTAAAAAAAAAATTGATTTCAAAAAACCTTTTTTATTATTATCAGTAATAAGCAAGATGAAGACGGAAACCGAACTGATGATTTACAAGCATATCGTGGAAGAATATGGACACTTGGACTTTACCGAAATTATGGAAGGAGATAGGCGTGATGAGGCAGGGTGCTATATTGATTGTATATTGATGGAACACGGTATTAGAGATGTAGCGAATTGGGTAAAAGAACAATATTCAATTAAAGAGATGATGAGAAGACATTATATGTTTCGTTGGTTCTTTGATAAGAATGGTGTATGGTGGGATTGGTATGTTGAGAATGAAGGGAGAGGAGAACCAAAAGGAGTAAAGAAAGAGTTTGATATTGAGGAGGAATTAGAAAAGTTCAAGGATTAGACGGACTTGTTCTATATTAGGACTTCAATATCGGCCGAAATCTTTTAATGATATTATAAAAGTTCTATTATTATATTATT
>Ga0181390_1001561_pt1 | contig 10004 bp, 8 predicted proteins | sample 13SPOviralmetaG_FD_130085 | JGI IMG/M metagenome (GOLD analysis project Ga0181390, IMG submission 130085) | Marine viral communities from the oligotrophic San Pedro Time Series (SPOT) site, San Pedro Channel, CA, USA - 13 SPOT_SRF_2010-07-21 | ecosystem: Environmental > Aquatic > Marine > Strait...
ACTGTCTTCAGGCTTGCATCTAGGTAATTACCTTCTTTCATATCCTGAGATAGCGACTTAATAGGGACAGCTTCTTCACCTCTAGTCGCCACAGACACAGGGTTCTCAATACCAATACCAATAACTTCACTAATACCTGAGCCACCCAGCATAGCTGCGGCTAGGTCTGCTGAGTCAAAAGCAAATTCTTTTATGCCACTAACTACATCTTTAGTAGACTGACTAAAGTCATAGTCAGCATCAGATTCATCAACCATGCTGTTCAGTTCTTCCTGAGACATCTTGGTTGGCACAGAGTTTTGGCTAGGCTTAGGGGCAGGGGGTTTAACACCGATGCCTTCTTCGTCTAGTATGGAATTGATGTAAGCAAGATTAGCCATTATTTATACCTACCTCTAATGCTAGATGCTTCTTCTGTAGCTTCTAGATAAGCACCCATAGCTTCTACTGAAGTGCCGTATCTCTTTTGATAATCTAGGTTGATCTGTTTTCTTATTCTGCTAGGCACTCGACCCCAATCTGCTTTGTCTTTAGCTGTATAGGTTCTTTCTTCGCCATCTGGTCCAACTACCGTCTGTGAGGTAGTTTCGTATATATCACCCAAAGAAGCGTCTCTAGCTACTTCTCTACTGCTGCTCATTCTGTCTTTAATATAGTTAAACTTTTCTGCATCATTCATTTCAGCGTATTCATCTGTAGTTACATCAACTATACCTTGATCAACTAACTCACCAAGCTGCTTAGTTACGGCTGCATTAAACTGTTTATTTCCTGTTGACGGATTAATATCCATATTCATCAAGCCTAGTCTGGTCATCTCCTGCTCAAGAGCATTTTTAGCCTGTGTAGAACGAATACCAGTAATAGAAGTTGTTATAGGGCTTTGGTAATACAGATCACCGCCTCTGGTGGGTGACTCCAAAGGTGGCTTGTCTTGATTAGCATATGGGATATTTCTTGTTGCCGCATTGATAGCCGCCTCAAAGAAGCGATCCTTTGCAGTGTTGCCAGTGGTCTGCCTAGTGTCGCGCATCTTGGCTTCTTCAGCATCAAAAGTTCTGGCTATATCTCTTACTAAACTGGATACTAGGTTTGTAGAGGCTGGACCACCAACAAGCTCACCCACAAAATTGCCTGCTACCTCAGACACTCTCTGTCCTGTAATGCCATCAAAACCCCCTGAGCCTTCAGTCCCTAGAGCAGAATAAAAACCATCAATTGCATACAAAGCTGAACCTGCTAAGCGTGTTCCAACAAGACCCTCAATGATTTCTTTAGCTGCTAAGCGATCAAGAGTGCCTTCGTCAGCCTTCACTAATACATCTGCTACAAGAAGATACGGAGCTAGTGGAAAGAATGGCCTAAGATCATTAGTACGTTTGTCATTTGTTTTATGCTCATACCATTTAGTGTCTTGGTTCTTGCGTCTGTAGTCTACAGCTTCGAATAAAACATAAGCTCCAATAGCGCCTTTCGACAAATTGGTAATGCCCTCTTGTAATTGCTTTGAATTACCTGTGGCCGATGCTTCAATTAGCTTTGAACCACCTTTTGCTAGATGACCACCCATTACATAATCAAATGTAAACTGCATAGCAGCAGCGGTGAATCTTGGAAAAGTGACTATGCCTGTACCAATAAACGGGACAGCTTCAATTGCTTTTACCATACCGTTTAGTGGTTGAGAGGTTGGCATATTAGCAAATGTAAACTCCAGAGCTTCTCGTACAGCCTTCTGTACAATCTCTTTTGGTACTTCACCGTTGTCAGCTAGTGTTTCTGCAACGCCCTTACCAGTTATTTTTCTCAGCTGTTTCTCAACAGAGTGTGCATATATACCTCTACGCACTACAGAGTCGTGTGCCATATTGAAAAAGTTCATAATCTGAACAGGCTTAGCCAAGCTACCATCACCAATATCAGTCAGGCTTCTTGATATCTGAGCCAATAGCTTTGGGTTATTTCCGATTGTGGCTTTTACAACATCTTCAGAGAAGCCCTGATCAGCGATGTTTCGGAACAGACCAAAACCATCTGCAAATGCATCTCCTATTGTATATGATGGAACGTCTTTACCAGCAAGTTGCTGTGCCTTACGAATACCGTAGAAAGCAGTAGCATCAAGAATATCAGCGCCTGTATCTATAGTACCACGAATACCAGTGGTGGCTGCGTTTCGTATTGTTGTCTGAAAGCTTGAGACAAGAAGAGCACGTCTTTGTCTGTCTAGCCACAAAGCACCGTCATACGCTTTCCCCATAACACCAATAGGTTTTTGATCGAAGTAATCTTTTACGCGACCCGAAGCTTGCAGGTCTAATCCACCTGCTGCCTTTAACTTCTTAGCAAGCTGCGATAGAGCGTTTAGTTGTTTACCAGCATCGCTCACTGTAGTTCTGTATATTGCGGCAAACTGATCGGCAGATAACCCAGCATCTGATATAGCCCCTGATAAAGCGTTCTCATCCAATCGTTTGACTGCATCTGGGTTTTGGAACAGACGGAAGAGGGCATCAGATACTTGTTCATCTGCTGCCTTTTCTAGTTTCATAGTCGGGTCAGCAAACAACCTATCAGCTACATCTGTAATAACTTTATTAATCTCTAGCTTTACTTCAGGCTCAATCAAATCCGGGTTTTTAATATTAGGTTCTATTTGATCTAGAATGTCTTTGCCACGACTGTAGTCAAACTCAGATAGCTGTTCCATAGGTGTGTTCATACGATTTGCTGCGGCTGCTACATTGTCCGCTGCATCTGCGCCGCCTTCTACAGCAGCACCCACAAGCTCACCCTTCAGATCTCTCTTAAGGCCTAACTGCTGACCGTATTTGTTATAGCCCTTTGCTACCCCTGATGTAACGCCCTGTAAAGCCGCAGAACCAGCACCAGACAAACCAAAAGCCGTTGCTGTTCTACTTAAATCATACTCGTCTCTTATACCTGTTTCTTTTTCTACTTTTTGCAAGCCTACATCAAAGCCTGCACCAATAGCACCATCAACCAAGAAGTTTGCACCATACGTGCCTAAACCCTTCATAAGGCCTTTAACGCCCTGCTTAGCTAGTTGCTTAGCTGCTATGCCACCAACACCTAAGCCAACCAGGTTTACAGGATCTACGACATTATAATAAGCGTAGTCAGCGACAGCACCTAGTGCACTGCCTCCACCCTTTTGGGTAAAGCCAGGAAGCTTGTTGTATAATGTATAAGCATTCATGAATTGTTTGCGTTGACCTTCGTCTGCTTGACGTAGGTAATCGATCTGTCCACCAAGTTCTAGTGAACGGTTTTCGAATGAACGCATGTTGGTGAGAAACCGCTCAACATAGTCTTCGTTAGACTCGTCTTCTTCTTGTGCGCCGTCATTGTAGCGGTCAGTCATATAACCACGCACCATATTCATATAGCCGTCATTACCCGAAAGCTTCTCAACAGAGAAGTCTTCTTCAGGTGTGAACGCCTGTTGTGTTTGCTTCTGTGGAGACTTAGAACCAGCGGAAGGTAGATAACTATAATCTATAGCCATTTAATAGCCCCTAAAGAAAATCAGTTCCGTATTTACCATTCTCGTCCTGTTCAGTGATTTGTGCAAACAGTCCATTCGGCATCACAAATACCTTCCCAACCATACTTGGATTAGCAGGCACAGGCTTGGTCTCAAAGCCACCTTGACCTGCTGGTCCTACTTCTACTTCAACCTCTTCTGTTGGATACATATCAGGTGCTTTAATACCAAGGGCTTGAAGGGCTGCTGGTCCTTGTGTGTAGCTACCGATAGCTTTGTAGTACTGGGCATTGTGCCGTGCGAGGATTGATTGGAATTTACCTCGTGCCGATTCAGCACCTTTCCAAACAGGTGCTCCGCCCTCAGGTGGGAAGTAAAGATTTTTAGAATTCAAACCAGCTTGAGCTATTTTATTTTCAAATGCTTTAGAATGAGAACTAACCATTGCCGCAAACTTAGGGCTTCCATCTTTTGGATCTGGCTTGGTTGCTTCTTGGTAGAACTCTAATCCTGCTCTTGCGGCAGTCTGTGAGTCTTCAAGAGTCTTCAATTTTGTAGCGTAGTCTGGATCAGTTTTATCCAGCTGGTTTATTCCAATTTCAATCTGAAGCAAGTGAGCCTGATAGGTCTTAGGTGTTGCCTTATTGATAAGCTCAGCATCAATTAGTTTGATGCCTTTCTCTAGCTTTTCTTTGTTGAGTGTGTGAAGCGAGTTAGAGTCAATCTTTGCTATGTTGGAAAGGCTTTGACCCTCAACCTGCAATTCTTTTAGAGTTACGTTAAGACCAGCCAACTGCTCAAGTGTAGCACTCTCAATATTCTTAGCTATGTTATCTAAGTTCATGCCTTCTATTTGTAGACCAAGCACTTCCATAGTACGCCAGAACTTTTCTTTGCTTTGATCCAAGCCAAGCTTCTTAGCTTGATTGCCTAACTCAAGAGCTGTTTTCTCTAACTTGCCCTTACTTAATTCTAATTGGGCTAAAGCATCTGCGTTGCCAGCTCTTGCCGCTGCCAAGGTTTCTTCTGCTTTACCCTTGCCTACCTGAGCTTCAAGTAATTCTATCTGAATTGGGTTAGTCTTTAGAAGCTGCTCATAGCTCAGATTGCTGAGAGCATTGGCCAAGTTACCTTTCTTAATATTAATGCCCATTATTTCTTCAGCATTATCAGCCGCTACTCCTTTCACTGTTGCATCAGCTTCAGCTGACACTGTTTCTGCTATTTTTGCACGCTGTTCTAACATTGCGTTAGGATCGTCTATTACATCCATACTTACACCAGTAGGATTAAAGCTAGGTGAATCCTCACCAGCAGGCTTAATACCGCCTGTGCCAGCCGCATACATAGATTCCATCTGAGAGGCGATACGAGCATCTCTTGTCTTGCCACCACCAAAGGATATCTCTTGAGATGACGCACCTAGACCTTTTGCCAGACTACCAAAGTCTGGATTGGTGAGGGGGTTCATCTGATTAGCGTAAGCACTAGCCTGCTGCTCAATAGTACGAACTTGTGCATTAGGATCATAGCCTTTGAATTTACCAGTAAGCCATTCAGCAGATTTAGCATCAGACCACGGATCTGTGCCATTCTTCTCGGCATCTACGTTCCAAGCAGTCCTAGCACCTGAAAGACCTTCTGACAGTTTGGTATACGCATCTGCACCTAGATTACTGTAAGCAGCCTCGATCTGTGCACCGCGTAAGCCTAAGCTCTGCAAAGCAGAAGCAGTCTTTTTGTATTCGGCTTTAGAAGCCTTGTGTGCTTTGCGCTGTTCCATTGCATCAGTTGTAATGACAGCTACAGACTTCTGAACAATGTCATTCAGGTTTTTTCTGGCTTCATCATTATGTTGCAAACCGCGCTTAGCAAATCCGCCTGCCCCAGATAAGAGTGCTCTACCTAAATTCATTACGCGGCCTCCGCTTCACTAGGTCGTTCCATAAGACCCTTGGTTGGCTTTTCTTCTTCTAATGTTTCTTCTTCAGCAGGGCTGTCATTAATACCCAGAGCATCGCTTACAGACATAGCTATCGCTGGCTCTTCATCCTGCAACTCATTAATTACTGAGCGTAAGAGTTCGGGGTTCACTACATTTTCTTTTTCATTACCCAGCTTGTACTCAATACCCATATGTTCAGCCGTACCCTTAATGAAGGTAATGACTATGGGTGCTACTAGGATACTCATGTCAGATGTATGCAAACCCTGCATAACACCACCCATTGTGATCACATCACTAAGTACAGAAATAGGTACTTGAGTCTCTTCGACAATGTCCATAAGCCTGTTAGTCATCTCAGGATCAGCTAGTCTTTTAATATAAAACTCAGCAGCTTCTTCAACGGTGGTAAGCTTTGGAGGGTTTTCCCAAGGTCTATTGCCTGGCTCAGTTGTTAGTGACTGACCTGGAATTGGACCGTCGAGAAGGGGGTTGCTTCTATCACGCATGGTTATGCCGCTCCCTTAAACGAGTTCTGTATCTCACGCACATACCCAGCAATGAAGTTCTTAGTATCCTGAGAAGCATCCATAGTATCGCTGTACTTGACTTTTTCTGGGGCATTGCCTTGGCGTTGCATCATGCCAGAACTACGTTGCTGTACGTCCTGCTTGAAGCGACCGCTCTGAGCTTCTTGCTCATACACAAGTGACATAATAGTTTCAAAGGCCTTGAGGCCAGCTTCATTTGACATAACTAGTTCCTATCCAAAGAGACCGCCAGCGAAGTCCATCAACCCTGGCTTAACAAGATCAAATACAAAGCCACCGATAGCCTCAGTGTTAGCTCCGTCCTGAGCCATCTTTGCTAACTCAGTTCTGCTCTTTGCATTAATTTCTGAGATAGCCATCTCCGTCATACGAGACTTATCGTTCTCTGACGATGTCCATGCCCACTCAAGAAGATCACGATTGTACTGCCACAGATCGTTGTATGCAGTAGTGCTAGCATCAAGCAGTGCTTCTGCATTAAATTGATTGGCAAAGTTAATGGCCGCTGTATCTGACGTGGCTATCTGTCTACGCCACTGTGCGTTAGACTGATCTATTACAAGTCTATTCTGAGCATTAAATTGCTCTCGCTGGCTTTTCAAGTTCTGATTAAACTGTGATATGGCATTACCCTGACCAGCATTATACTGTGACATAGAGTTAGCCTGAGATGAATTAAACTGTGAAACCTGAGCATTCATGTTTGCAAAGAATTGATCAGTCTGATTTTGACTTGTTGCATTAAACTGACGACTAGAGTTAAGAGCCGCCTGATCGGTAAACAAACTCTGGATACGAGCTTGATTGTTTATCTGTTGAGTCTGTTGATTGTTATTAAGATTGGTCATGTCCATATTCAGGAATGCCTGTGCATTCTGAACAGCAGACTGCTGACGATTGTTGAGATTAGCGGTTTCTAAATTAGCTATCTGAGCAGTCTGTGCCATCACCAAGGCTTGTCTATTGCCAAGGTTATTTAGATCTACTGTCTGTGCCAGCTTAGCGTTTTCCAATGCTATCTGCTGACTAGCACTAAAGTTCATATTAGCTATGTCAGATACTTTGGCTGCATTAGCCACACGGGTTTGGAACTCTTGATTAAAGTCTAGCTGTAAAAAACTAGCTCGCTGCTGAGCACCAAGCATTGCTGTCTGTTGTCTGTTAGACAGATTAGTTACTTCAAACTGTGCAAATGTCTTAGCATCAGCAGATGCTATAGGCAGTGCAGACTCCATAGCGGCCTGTATGAGGGCTTGTCCAGCCACTGATGATGCACCTAAGCCCCTAGCGGCTAGCTGATCTTGTACATTACGCATAGCCCCAGCAGCCCACGCAGGTGTGTTACCACCCTCAAACTGTTGCATAAGCCCTGTCATCTGGCCTTGTACAGTAGCCTGTGTTGTAGGATCAGCTGTAGCAGCTGCGGCTGCTGTCTGATTAGCTAGTGTATTAACAGTAGTTTGATTAACAGCTGTGCCTGCGATATTTTCACCGCTCTGTAATGAGAGAGCTGTGGGAGCTTGCACAGTCTGTGCTTGATTTATCTGAGCTGCATTTTGATTAGCTAATGCTGTAGATGCAGGTGTTTGGGACTGTGCAGTCAACAGTGCATTATCACTTACAGAACCTTGAGATGCTTGGTTCTGACTTAACGTATTAGCAATGCCACTTTGTGTTGTACCTGCTGTAAATTGATTGGCATCAGCTATAGGGGTGGCAGTAGCATTAGTTGTAGTACCCATAGTCTGAGCAGCTGTAGGACTCGTAGAACTGACCTGTCCTGTTGTCGTGGCTATATTTTGATCTGTGTCTGTACCATCAATCTTCTGAGCTACAAGTCTTGAATCCTCTGGCATGAAATCACCAGGTGATGTTACACGACCTGCATTCAGATTGTACACACCAGACATTTCAGGATCGTTAAATCCCTGTCCATAGCGTTGTGCTATTGTTCCACCCTCTGCCATATTGACCATGCCACCTTTGGCAAACTTCTTGACAGCTTTGTTTTGTACCTTAAGAAACTGTCTAGCTTTCTGAGGTGAACCTGATAAGAACTTGGAGAACTGAGATAATGGTGCTGTTTCGCTGTAACCCATACGAGTAGCGATAGTACGTAGCTCTTCTTCGTCAAAGCCTGTAAATTCGGTTAAAGCCATTACCTACTCCTTGCTTAATGCGCGGTCGAGTTTGTCTTCGACTCTGTGTAACGCTTCGACTAAACGCGTCATGTCATCTCTTAAATCATTTCTGGTGGCGTATTCTTCTCTTGTACGATTCAACAAGATCTCAACGCGCTTTTGTTCTTTAGCCATATTGCTTATAAACCAAGCTCCGCCCATTACGACTATGCCTATGAGGGTGTCTATTATATGAACTAAATCCATCATGTAGCTCCCACTCTTACATTATCCTGTAACGTCTCATCGTAGACGTACTCTTCCCACTTCAATGCATCTTCATCCCAACTCATCACACCATTGGTGTCTTGAGGTTCAGGACAATCAACTGGCGCAGACCAACATAAGTTGGTGGTGTCCTTGAGCCAGCTTGGGAAAGGCTGTTCGGGGAAGAAAGCGTCAAGCTGTTGGTCATAATGACCACCAATGCTTGCGTAGCTACCACGGAAGTTGTTATTAAAACTTGTCTGAACGAAATCATCAGTTGTTCCAAATAAGTTGTGGAGGAACTGAACCCCGATGGTCTCTTGTTCATCTCCGTTTTCATCAAGGATGTCTTCGTTAGCGACGACCAACACATCTACTACGATGTTGCTGTCATCTAATTTTGCAAAATGAGCCATTTCATACGCTCCTATGCTGTGAAAGTTCCAGATGAGTTAAAGCGGTGATAGGTGTAGCCACCACTGCTTGTAACTGACCCACCAGAACCTCTTTGTGAACCTGCGTATCGGATGATTACACGACCAGAACCGCCGTTACCGCCATGGCTTGCACTGTATCCTTGACCTCCGCCACCACCACCTGTGTTGCCAGAGCCGTTTCCGCCGTTAGCGTAGTAACTACCACCGCCTCCGCCTCCAGTTAAGCCGTTGCCACCAACGCCGCTTCCGCCTCCAGTACCACCGCCTCCGCCTCCAGCTACCGCATAACCGTTCCATGTGACACCGCTACCACCGTGACCACCACCTACGCCGTTTCTGCCGTTTCCACCAACTGCGCCACGGCCACCACCGCCACCGCCGCTACCAAAGCCACCTGTCTGGCCTCGGCCACCACGGTTGCCCTGTCCAGAAATTCCTGAACCATAGCCGCTAGAGTTAGCTGATGAGCCACCACCAGAGCCGCCACTAGAACCAGTTCTAGGTGAGTGGTTTGAGGATGATGGACCAGAGCCTACACCGCCACCGCCGCCTGAAGATGTTTGACCATTGAATGTTGAGTTGCCGCCGTTATTGCCGCGACCGTAGTCTCCAGAACCACGGCTACCGCCTCCACCGATACTGACTGACATTCCAGAACCCGGAGTTACTGTAGCGGTAAAGGTGTAGCGCATACCGCCAGCACCGCCACCTCCGCCTTGGCGACCGCCACCGCCTCCACCACCAGCAAGTACCATGTACTCAATCGTGTATGTGTTAGACGTTCCGTAGAAGTCATCGAACCCGATTTCACCAGAACTGGGGACGCCTGATGCAACTCCGTAGTATTCGTTTAGAGAGTGCGGCTGGCTTCCACCAAATTCACCTGCAATGTCGTTTAGACTTATCTGACCACTACTTGTTAATGGCATTTTCTAACCCTTTTACGCGAGCTGAAAGCTCCTTCACGGCTTCAATTAAGAGAGCGTGAAGCTGGTCATACTGGACAATGTCGTATTCGATTTCGTTATGCTCACCGAGCATTAGCTTTAGCTTTGATTGCTTAATGGCTGAAGGCATTACATCCTTCACCTCATTAGACATGACCCCTGCGCTTTCCATGCCATCATGCTTGTAGTTAAATGTATAACCACTCAACTGTTCGACTTTGGATAAAGC
>Ga0181390_1001563_pt1 | contig 10000 bp, 9 predicted proteins | sample 13SPOviralmetaG_FD_130085 | JGI IMG/M metagenome (GOLD analysis project Ga0181390, IMG submission 130085) | Marine viral communities from the oligotrophic San Pedro Time Series (SPOT) site, San Pedro Channel, CA, USA - 13 SPOT_SRF_2010-07-21 | ecosystem: Environmental > Aquatic > Marine > Strait...
AAGGATCGGCCTCGACAACACTATCACCAAAGTAGGCCATTGCGGTGTTACCGATAACATATCCACCGCCGCCATAAAGGGCAAGCCAACTGAGAGGGCGGACAACCGACATAGAGTTTTCAGCGAGGTTACCTAGCTGGCCCATGCCATTTGCCATTTTCATTGCTGTTCCTAGCATCTCATCATCTCCGCCTATTGGTATTTCCCCATTGAATTCATCGGCTTTCCATCTGTTGATTACTTTGACTTCTTTTGCTTTTCTCATTGGTTATCAACTCGCGGCATTGAAGACTAAGAAGCCACCAATACCACCGGTAAGTACCTTAGCGAAATATTTAGGCTGGTCAATAATAGCGGCAATTTCTCGAATAACCTTTTTACTTCCTGGTGCTCCTACTGCAACATACACCATACTAGCTCCTAGCATCCACTGCCCGGTTTTATTTGCTTTAGGGAGAGGAATTAGCCCCTTTGCAAAGCTAACGGTATCTCCGATAATGCCAGCGCTGCCAGCCGCACGACTTTTAAGGTACTTATCGTTCAGCATCGTATCACTCCAATAGGTCATTCATCTTAGTAGTTTCTTTTAGTCTGCTTTGAACCTTACATCAGCAAAAGCGCCCTCGTTGTTGATGTTCCTGTACATTGTCAGACCTAAGAGCCCCATAAATGCAACTCCTGCAACTCCGCCTAGTGCAGTATAAGTGATGCGACCGGAGCTGGAGGTAAGCATTTTTGTAAACGATTGAGTTTGACTTACTGTATCAAACGAGTAAGCTACTCCTGGTCGCATACCGTAAGTTTTAGAACTGACTCCTATTGCATTCACAGGGACTCTCAGCGAGGAATACATGTAATAGTTGGCGGTAGGCTGCTTGAACACTGGCTGAAGAACAGCGGTGTTAAGAATAGCATTGTAAAATACATCCCCGTATGTTTTATTCAGCCCCAAAAAGGCCTGAGCTTCCAGGCCACCGACAGGGACTAATGGGTAGCCGTTGACAAATGGGTTGTCTATCATCTTGCTTTCCTGTAAGCCAACTGAAAGCCACCTGATATGAAATTCAGGTACATCGAAAACTGGCATCTCGGTCATTGCGTTAAAGGCCCCTAGTTCTTTTAGAACACGGTGCATGATTGAAACATCTTCAGTGTCATTGATTTGCGAAGAGTAAATCGTACTACCGGAATATGACCCCACGACAGAATCAACTAGGCTGTTGATTTTCCCCTTGAATGGCTTGCACCACTCAGGGTAGGTTCTTTGAGTTTTGTGAGGGTCAGTAAGCAGATGGTACGAGTTGAAGTATGCAATAGTACCCAATAGGGCCATGTAGTCAGAATATTCTTCACCAAAGTCTTCTATATCGAAACACTGAGTGTAGCGGTAAAGGTGTGAACCCTCAGTTTCGTTTTCTAATAATAGGGAAGGAAGTCCACCCCCGTGATGTGGATAATTGGCTGAAATTGGATTTTCACCAAACCCTGGCTTAGTGGTTATGAGGCGGTTGTATGCTTTTGTCATAGCATTACGAGGGTCTTTGATGAATAGAGTTTCAGTCTTGTTCTCAAGGAATGTACCCATTGGCCTTAGTAATGCCATGAGGGTCTGCTTGTCATAGAAGTACTTAGGAGCACTCCTTGAACCAGGACTACGGGCAAACTGTTTTAGTGGTACTTCTGGCCAATCTGACTCAGCCGCAGACCACCCATTAGCCATCCCCATTTTCTGCCAGTTATTCAAAAAGTCGTGAGTAGTTCCCGACCAAGCACTATTGGATTCTTTGGTAACTGAATTAAGGATTTTTGAAATCCTTCCGGGGACAGTATTCATGAACTCGACTATCTTTTCGGAGGCTGCTTTTGGGAAAGCTATGCACTTCATTTCTGTGGCGGCAATGGTTCCATCTGCTTCGTAAAACTCTGGAATATTTTGATAGTTACCTATTGGGTCATAACGCAAAGTACTGAGTGAAGGACTAAAGACTCCTATTCCTTTGAACTTTGATTTACTCCATTGGTTCGCCCGAACCCAATCTATGTGGGTATTAGCAAACGCTGGGTTTGACGATGAAATATCTTCCCAGTACTTTCTTGGGACGCCACCGAGCAGGTATGTCGCCCAGCGCTTCTTGAGTTTCTCTCCATGAAGTGGGTCCCAGGAGCTGTTGATGACATAGGCGTAGTGGAACGGGTCTTTGTTGCCGTTATTGAGCCAGGATTGTAATGATGGTGTGTGGAGCACTTTATCGGAAAAGGATTGCGTTAGCTCGCTGGTGAGGCTGGTATTTACACCGGGGTTGTAAAGTGGTATGTCAGGAAGGAAGGCCCCGATTATACCCTTGGCTGATTCGACTTCTGTGGTCGCCTTACCAATCAAAACATTAGTACTCCCGATACCACCTGTTTTTATGTTGGCATCGTAAAGGTAAATTTCTGTGTGTTGGGCAATGGCCGCATTGCCTTCGTTCTTCTTGATAAAAATACGGTACGATAGATTCTTACTCCAGTATGCTGTGGGGGTTCCGCCCAAATATGCTTGTCCATAGAACTGAATTAACTTTGAAACATCGATGTAGTTTAATGGGTCACCTATTTCGCCGTTGTAAGTGTGTGGAATGTGTAGGACCGGATATGGGGAGTAGGAGCCAGGAGCTAATTCTAGAGATTTGGTAGCGTATTTTAGACCGTATGCCTGCTTCACGCGAGCAAAGATGTACTTGACCCACCGTGTTTTGTAGTTGGTCATAACTCCGTCTTCTTGTACTGTAAGCGCTGCCCAAATTTTTGCAGAAGGAGTCAAGTGGAAATCTTTGACCTTCGCTCCCTCAGATAAGCTTGCATCCACTTCCGCCTGCTTTATTGTGCTAAGTTGTTCGAGGTTGAACTTGCTTTGTAACAGCATTTTGTACTTATCATAATTGATGTATAAGTCACTGGTTTCATGAACCTTGTAGCCCTTAACAAAGCCCCCGCTACTTGTGCGATATTTGGCTCCTCTCGGTACTTCCGCTCCGATTGGTAAGCTTCCATACTCCGCATACATCATCCGGAATTCGGGAGTAGTCAATGTAGGACTTAATTCTGACCAGCTTTTGAAGCCGTCTTGTATTTCTTTCGTAATTTTTGGCTTTACATTCCACCCTGCATTTTCAGCGAGCTCAATCTCTCCCGCCAGCCTAGCAAGTTGCGACCTGAGCGAGCCAATATTGGCGAGCGTTTCGGCATTTACTTCTACTCCATCAGTCGCTTCAATCATGTTCTTGATATCTTCAGCTGTAATAGCATTGACCTTAGCATTGGGTACTTCGTAGTTATGCCAAGTATCAACTGGCATAGATGCCTTATGTACATCCATAAGGGCCATGACGACCTGTACTAAGTAAGTTGTATGGTTAATCGAAGAGTTTTTGTTTGTTAGGTTATGAGCTGACAGGTGCTTATCAAGCATCAGGAACTCGGTAGTTATACCCTTTAGACTATACCAATTTGAAATAGAAGAATGAAGAGTGGAAAATAGGGATGGTGTCGGTATCTTTCCTTCTAAGAGGAGTTTACCACATTTGGTTACTAGGTCACCAGAATGTTGAAGGGCGGCATTTCTGTGCTTGTTTATAGCCGCTGCGTGACTAACGATTCTTCCAAGGTGGTAATCATTAACCGCGCCGGTACGAAGAATATAGCCATAAGGGTTGAGTTCAAAATCACTCCTAATTTTAGCTATTTTGTCTTTTGAAGTTAGTAAGGCCTGTGTATCTGAAGTAAGATATGATAGGTAGTTTTCTCCATAATGCTCGGCAAACCAACCTCTTAGGTCTTGGTCCTCCTCCCTTACTGCGTCAGGAACGGTCCCCCCATATTCCTCATTTCCTCCACTGATGTAATACATCAGTATTCTAGTTTCGTAAGCTGTTAGGCGTATTTGCTCATCCTGAAGAAGCTTTAGGTTCTCAATATCTAGTGTTAGCGAATTTTCTCGCACTGGGATAGTCGAGTATTTGCTCATCTAACCCCTCAGTATTGTTGCTGAGGGTAGCCCTGCATAGGTTGTCCCATCATAGGTTGCTGTTGCGCAGGTGGCAGACCTAGAGAGCCTCGAATAAGAGAAGAGCCGAAACCTGCTACTGCACTTCCAATTCCTCGTTGAGGCATCTGTTGCTGTTGCATCATTTGCTGTTGATATTGCTGTTGCATCATTTGCTGTTGATATTGCTGTTGCTGCCCCATCATCATTTGTTGGTTGTGGCCATTCATTAGCTGCATAGCTTGCATGTCACCTTGTTGAATCGCCATTTGTATCTCTTGCGGAGGGAGTACTTTGGCTAACTGAGTGTCGATGTTTTCTTGAGTAATTGTAGCAAAGCCATTGTAGTCTGCGTGTTCTTTGTTGACCTTGACCGCTGGAATCATGTCTGAGTTAAACATGGCGAACAATTCTTTGCGAACTACTAGACCAATCATGTTGACTAGTTCAGGTAGGAACGAAGGGTGGTCGTGGAAGAAGAGTGCAACTTGGTTGGGGTGAGCTGCCATGAGCTGGTAAAGCAATTTCACTTGGTCTTCGTTTTGCATATTTTGACCACCTGTCATTTGGTCGACCATACCCATACCCATTGCATTAAGACCGGAATCTTGCGCGGCATTTGCGAATAGTTGTTTTTGTGCATCAGTGGGTCCCGCTCCAATTCCGTTTGGAGTAAGGGAGTTGCCATTACTGTTAAAGAGGCCCATATTGAAGGGCAAGCACTAATTACACTTGAATGTTTCAGTGCTATTGGGCTTGGTCCGATTCCTCTTGGGCCATCTTTTCAACCATCTGATAGTACTTATCAACGCTCATATTACTCCCTAGCGTAGTGTTCTGAGGCATAGTATTGGCTAATAGCCGGTTGTCAAATACAATCATAGTAATATCGTTCTCCCCTGTAACCGGGTTTTTGTAATGAATGATAGGAAGGCCATCTCGCTGGGCTTCGATAAAGGCGGGTGTCCACTTTACAATCAAAGGAGACTGCTCTTTCTTTGGCCCTTTTTTAATTGGTACGAACTTGACTCCCTTCTTCTTCATAGCCTTGAAAAATCCGCGTTCATTTTCTTGCTCTTCTTGCTCCAGCCACTCTTGTAATAGGTGATAGAGCTGCATTGCTTGTGGACAGTATGTTCCATTCAGTTGTCGCCCTTTACCCTCCATAACTCCAGTCCAGGGCCGGAATGGTCGTGCCTGCATAGTACTGGGGTCTCTGAAATATTGGTTGAACAAGTCCCCGTAGTCCATACTCCTACAATCGACTCCGGTAATTACACAGCGGAATGGTGCATTAGCAAACTTGTAACCAAAGAATCCCGTTAGTCGCTTTACCGGCTTTAGGGTTTTAGTCGCTTTCTTGATGTTTTGCTTTCGAGCCTTTACTGGGTCTGGATGCGTACTGAATGTAAATTCAATTACTGGCATTACCGAGTCCCAGTCCATTCCACGGTTTTGTGGTAGCTGTCCCATTAGTGTAGTCATTCTGTCATCTTTCGTCATAAGTCGTTAAACCCCCTCATAAGAGCGTCGTCCACATTCCAGCCAACCGATGCTGACATAGCATCGACCTTTACGGGTATGTGGAGTTTGTGTAGCTGGTGGAGACTTTCTTTGAACGGCTCGAAAATTCGATGCTCGGAGATTAAGCCGCGCTCCCATTGAGAGTAGCCATCCTCGTCTAGCCATAAGTCGGCCTTGTTGGCCAGAATTAATATTCTCTTCGGTTGCCAGTTGCGGGACCTAAATCGGGCAAATAGCCCAATTCCCTTAGGTTTGTTCCTGTTCATTAGGTACTCAACTATGTAACCTACTGCTAGCTGGTTATCGGTATTGTTTCGGTCAACTAGGTGACGGTGGTCTATGATAATGACTAATGTCTGAACTCTTCTCTTGTACATATCTTGAATCCACATGGGCATGTATTGTGTATGGCCGCCTATGTCATTTGATACTAGAGTCTTGGATATTCCTTCAGACTTTATTCTCTTAGGCTCGGTTGGAGGCATTTGATAATGCTTAGAAAGCCACTTCTTCTTATGGTGAGTCCTTTCGTTCTCTCCCAACGGAGCTACATAACCTTCTGTCATTAGCTGTTTGTCCATAGTAGTCTTCCCCGCTTCACTAGCACCATAGACGCCAACATTGTGAGTTACAAACTTACCAGCCCAGTCAAGGACCTTCCAAAAGCCATGCGCGGCTACGATAACACCTGCACTTACTGGGTCGACCATTTATTCACCCCAGGAGCCATGCAATTATGTTAGGAGAGTCTGTAAACTTGTATACTGCATAGTCGATAAGTAAAGCTACGCCACCAGTTGTTACGCTAGCTATACTCCCCCATACCAATGCCTTGACTTTGAAAATACGGAATTGCCATGTGTTTCCAATTGCTATACTCTTCATCAATGACTCTTGTTGGTCATCGTAGTCATCTCTGAAAATTACGCCCATTTCATCACCTATGTTGCCAGCACCTGTCTGCGCCTTTGACCATCCTAGAACACCTCCCTCCTTCAAGGGTTACGCCGTTACACATCACTGAAGTGTCTCGGCTGCCTGTTCTAGCTGTGCCGCCTCCTCGACCACTACTTGGTCTTGAGTGCCTTGAGGAGAGAGATTCAATACGGTCGAGTCGGGCGACGATATTGGCAAGGATGGGTCCAAAGTCAGTTTTGGCCCCACTGGAATCCCCATGATGCGGTGTCGGTCTATCCCTAATGATTCGGGTGTTAGTTGAGGTTGTTGCTGGTATACCTGTTGTTGTTGAATTGGCTGAGCCATAGGCATATGTTGTCCCTGTGCGGAAGATAGCATCTGAATCTGAGCCATTAGCTGTTGGATTTCTCCTAAGTTTCCCGCAAGCACCTCAGATTCTTGAGGAGTGATGATGTTATCAGCCATAGCCGCGCCTAGGTTTCTTTGGTAAATACCCATTTGCTGACCAAGAACGGTTTCAAGTTGAGCCTTCTCTTGTTCAAACTTTAGGTGAGCCATACGCTGGCGGTTTTTGTTTCGCATACGCTTTAGCTGTCGTCGATGGTCGCTAGAGTCTTCAAACACAGCCCGATAAACAAAGTAAAATGCCGCCTGTACTGAAAACCCGGCGAACCCATAAAAGATAGCAGACTCGTAGGAGTTATCAAAGTGGCTCCAGCTCCAATTCACATAAAGAAGAATACAGAATGCTAGTAAGACTGACTGAAAGAGCATAGTACCAAGGAGCCGCAATTCGGACTCCTTCATCTTCTCTCGGTACTCCTGCATTTCATCGGTCATTTCTTGATTTCCGTTACCGAACATCATTGTTTCGAGTAGCGGGTTTGTTCCTATTGGCATTCCTTGCATTGTATCACATCATGTCTTCGATTTCAGGTTCTTTGGCACTGATGATATCATCAATACGCAAGACCATGACTGCTGTTTCAGTAGCAGACTCCATAGCTTGCCTAACAACCTTTTCGGGCTCGATTACGCCCTGAGTTAGCATATCAACAACTTCTCCGGTATACACATTGAGCCCATAACTCATACTAGAAGTCTTTCCATCTGAGTTACTGTGCGCCTTGCGAAGGTCCATTAGTGTGTCAATAGGTGAAAGGCCTGCATTCTCGGCAAGAGTGCGAGGAACGATTTCTAGAGCTTCTGCAAACGCAGTAACAGCAAGAGACTCTCGGCCCCCGACCGATGCTGCGTAGTTTCTCAGATGGTGAGCCATCTCTACTTGAGGTGCGCTACCGCCAGGGACAATCTTACCGTCGTTCTTAGCTACCCATACAACGCCCATAGCATCGTCCATAGCGCGGCGAATCTCGTTGGCGACTTCTTCGGTAGGTGCGCAGATAACAAGAGAAGCAGCATCATTATTCGGGGTATCGTGAAGAAGCATGAACGGTGGTTGTCCTTCTTGGATAATTTCTTCCATAGAACCGGCTACGCCTAAATCGTTAGTCTCCAGGTCTTCGTGGCCAGAAACAATCAAACCATTAGTGGCCTGAGCAATTGCTTCTAGGTTCGAAGCAGCACAGCGCCGAGAGGCGACAACATCGTTACGGGCAAGGTATTCTGCAACCCATGGGTCGATGTTCTTAGTAACCAATACAAGGTTTGCCCCTAGCTCGATAAAGTGGTCCGCCATAGACTTCAAAGCCTCCTTGCGTCCCTTTTGGTACTCAAGTGATTCACTGTAAGAGCCGAGATTGAGGTTTACTCCCTGGCCAAATGCATCTAGCTCAAGCCCACCATCAATAAGTGCAACTTTGACATCTGTCAAACTGGTGGACATGGCCGAATGAATTTTCTGACGACCTACGACGATGCCATTTGGTGAGAACGATTCGGAAATCGGGGCGCCGGTTCGGGTCATGATATGTACAGCCTCAGGGCGAGATGCTTCGACCACTTCGAGGCATAGCTTAGCCAAATGAGCTCGTTCACCTTCTGCACTCTTGCCAGTCATTGCTGTCTTTGCAATAGCAAGAAGCATTTCTTCGTCCGGGTCAATTATCATTTTAGTAAGGAAGTCCTTACCTTTCAAAGCCGCGGTACGATAGCCCTCGACAATAGTTGTTGGGTGGACCCCGCTTTCAAGGAGTATCTCGGCTTTCTTTAGTAGCTCCGCTGTGAGAATAATTGCAGTTGTAGTACCGTCGTAGCACTGTTCTTCTTGTGTCCTGGCTACTTCAACAATTTTCTTTGCGATAGGAGATACCCAGTTTACATTACGAAGGATGGTAGCTCCGTCGTTAGTGATAGTTACTCGCCCACCAGCATCGGTAAGCATCTTGTCAAGACCCTTTGGACCAAGTGTACTGCGTACTGTGTTCGCTACTACCTGAGCGTGTTCAATGTTCATTGAAAGTGCGGTCTGAGAGGTTTGTTGGGTCGCGTCAGTGACTGTCATCAATCCTATTCAGCTTGGGAGTGACGATAAAGGAAACGGCGATTAAACATCCGTAGCACCGGAAAATTCTGAGAGAGACTTTAAGTGTTCATAAGCATGCTTGACTAAATTGTACTGATTTTGTGCTGTGCTTGTAGTTGGGTAGGGGAGCAAATACTTTTCGGTATGAATAGGAGCATTTCCATTAGTCCTTGCATTAGCGTTGAAGTACACCCTTAGCTCTATGTTCAAGGTCCGAACAGAATTATTAGAAGAAAGCGAGAGACTTCCTACTCTATGATATGCTGACGGGGCGGTAAAGCCATACTTAGGAAAATTACGCTGCATTTGTAAGGCCATATTATCACTTCATCAATATCTCAATAATTCCGTATTTGGTTGTAGTTGCCTGGCGCACTATGCGTAAGATACGGTAGTCGCTACCTGTTATGGCATAACCGCTAGAATTGGAAGTACAACGAGAGCCAGCAGATAGTACCTGAGCGGAACGCACATACAGCTTACCCATTAAGCCCACTACCCCCCATTCCTTTCTGTCTCTTCTTGAAGTGTATGATAAGGTTGGGTCGTAGCTGGGGTTTGTTTGTGGAACATACTGCCCGTCTATACGCTCATACAGAGGAAGGCCAAACTCATCGTGTAAATGTCTACCATGCCAACCTAGCTCAGCGGCGTCGCCTACAATTACTGGTCGTGCTGAAATAACTCCGATTATATCAGAACCCCCAGCTACTATTTTGTTGCCGTTGGTTAGAGAAACAAAAAAACCCCTGCGGTCCATTTGGTTTGCGTTTCCGTCATCCCACTCAAACATTTCAGCATAGTCAGCGGAACCTGAAAAGAAAGCTCCGGCATCAAGATAGACATTCCCAATCCCTCCCGTGCCTGGTGGTACTGGCACTGCACCAGGGGTAGTGCTTTGTGGGCCAACACTTTGATTACCGCTGTCAATTACTGCGGTCATGTTGCTAAATGTGTTTGCTATATCTTCGCCTCCTAAACCAACTAGCGCCATACCACTAGCGTAGGTAGTCCCATCGGTTTGCCTCCCGATTATTACCTGGTGTTGT
>Ga0181390_1001565_pt1 | contig 9997 bp, 9 predicted proteins | sample 13SPOviralmetaG_FD_130085 | JGI IMG/M metagenome (GOLD analysis project Ga0181390, IMG submission 130085) | Marine viral communities from the oligotrophic San Pedro Time Series (SPOT) site, San Pedro Channel, CA, USA - 13 SPOT_SRF_2010-07-21 | ecosystem: Environmental > Aquatic > Marine > Strait...
ACTTAAAACATACACTCAATTTAAAACATACATAGAAGATTACGAAATATCAGATGTATCTCCAGCAGGTGTTTATGGTAATATTTACTTGTGGGTAATGTTTAATGATTTAGCAAAAGATTATTCTGCACCAAAGGGGGGAACTCAATCATCTCAATTTGAAGAAATAAATGAAGCTCATCCATTAAATAAAGTTATTGGTGGTTATCCTGTTAAATATGAAGGTGATCCTAACAATTATAGAGCAATTATATCAGAGCCAATGAATGATCGTCAAAAAGAAGCTATGATTAAAAGAGCTGAAGAGGCAGGATATATTGCTAAACCTAATATGGGGGGTGGAATAACTATTTTTGTTAAAGAATCAATAAAAGAAGAAGAAGTACATGGTAAAGAAATAGTAATAACGGCAGGTGGATTACAAAACGCACTTACTTTTATAGGTAGAAATTTAAAAAATTTATCTAATTCTATGTTATCTAGATTATTAGGAATACTTGATGTAAAAGACCTAAAAACTTTAATAGATACTTTCCCACATAACGTAAAAGACTTAAAACCAAAATTAAAAAGAATGACTCCAGAAGAAGCTAAAACTTTTGGGTTAGAATTAAATAAATTCCACACAGATATGAAAAGAAAAAATGTAAAGGAAGCAGACACTAAAACATATGCAGGAGTAGATTCAGTAACATCAATGAAAAAAGACCCAAGATATGGTACCTTATCAGGAGATGCAAAAATAGACTTAGAAAAGAAACTTAAAGATGGGGGCGCAGTTGAATTAGAAGAAGAAGATTTAGAAGAAATAGGAATGTTTCATGATCCATTAGGATACGAACCTGAAGACATGGATAATCCAGATGAAGACTTAGTTATAATTGGTTCAGGATATTTAGACATTAAAAGCAATTTTGGAGAACGTCCTTCACAGACTAATGGTGAATATGCAGCGTTAGGTCAAAAAGTTGTTGATCAATTACACAATGGCGATAAAGAGGCAGCTTTAGATTACATTTACAGTCAAATTAACGAAGGAGAATTTACTAATGATATGGGTAAAGATAAGTTTGTTGATGATGAAGGACGTCATGCAAAAATGCAACTCCAAAAAGCAGCTGAATACTCTATTAAATTAGCTAAAATGATGGATGATATGACTCAATTACCTTCTTGGGTTCAATCTAAAATTACAAAAGCCTCTGATTATATGTCAGCTGTTTATCATTATTTAGATTACGAAATGACAAGCAGTCAAGATAATTTAATGGAAAATGTAGATAAGTATAAAAAAAGAGCTGTTCTTATGGAAGGTGCTATGAAAAAATTCTTTGAAATGTTTGACCAAGGAAAAACAGATGAAGAAATTGTCCAAGATTATGCCCAAAAAGGAACAACAGTTCCAGAACCATTCGTTACTAAAGCAAGAAGACAGTATGAAGGAATGAAAAAATTAAAGCTTGAATTAGAAATGAGCGAAAAAGAATTTAGAAATTCATCAGAAAAAATGGTTAACAATGCTGAAGAAGGAATGGAGTATGAAGGAGAAGAAAAAACATTAGCATCAGGATTAACTAATGAAGAGCCAAATGAAGGAAATGCATTTGGTTTAGCTATGCAGAAAGCTAAAGAAGCTGGAGACGATTCATTTGAATTAGATGGCGAGACTTTTAAAGTAAAAAAATAATGAAACAACTTAGAGAACAAATAAAAAAAGAAATCCACCGTTTAATGGAGGAAAAGTATTCTTTACCTCAAGAACTTGTTGATGCCCTAAAACATGATTTAAAATTAAATCCCTTAGTTAGATATGTAACCCACACTAAAGCAGCAGCAACAGTACCACCATCATACGAAGTTTTTCTTACTAATGGACAATCATTTTTACTTATATATAAAGAATACTCATTAGCGGTTAAAATTGAAGCTAAAGAATATTATTTAGGTGATTCAGAAGAATTAGCATTAGCTAAATCTCACCTTAATAGATTACTACAAGAACCACAAATTAAAGCAGGAGAAGAAACCACAGACAATGAAGACAGCGCAGAAGCTGACCTTGAAGAGCCTGTTGAAGAACCAGCTGAAGACGAAGCATAATGGAATTAAAAGAAGCCTTAGGGGAAATATATAAAACAGCAAGAGAGCAATTTGACATTCAAAATACTCCTAAACTTAATCTAAAACAAGATGAGGAAAATGCTCAAGGTATCTTTGGCAAAACAGCATACTATGATCCATCAAACATGTCTGTTGTTTTATACATTACAAACAGACACGATAAAGACATTTGTAGATCATTTGCGCATGAATTAATCCACCACGTTCAAAATGAAAGAGGTGATTTAGATTTAGGTGATGCTTCTTCACCAACATACGCTCAAGATGATAAACATATGAGAAAAATGGAAATGGAAGCATATTTAAAAGGCAATCTCCTTTTTAGAGATTGGGAAGATAAAGTAAAAAACCAATAACGTTATGAGTATATTAACAAAATTATTTTCAGGTGGCGCAGCCGACCTAGTAAAAGGTGTAGGTGGAGTTATAGATAACTTACACACATCTAAAGAAGAAAAATTAGCTGCAGAACAAAAAATTCAAGAATTAGTTTCAGATTATGAAACAAAAATGGAAGCTAACATCACAGACAGATGGAAAGCTGACATGAATAGTGATTCATGGTTAAGCAAAAACGTAAGACCACTTGTTTTAATATTTTTAGTTGTTTCTACAGTTCTTATGATATTTATTGACGCAGGAACCATTTCATTTACAGTAGAACAGAAATGGACAGACTTATTACAACTAGTATTAATTACAGTCATTGGTGCTTACTTTGGTGGGCGTACAATGGAAAAAAGAAAAAAAACTAAATAATGGCAAAATTTAATTACAAAAAATGGGTTACTGAAAATAAGTATGGTAAACTAATAAAAGAAGTAATGGATGAAGAAATGGTGGATTATGTTTCGGCCATGTATAATTCCGATGTAGATCAAGAAGCTGAAGAAGGATTTCAATCTGATGTATGGTCAAAAGCAGAATATGCCTCAAATGCATATGATGAATCTTCTATATTTTTAGAATTAATAGACCACTTAAAATCAGTTGGCGGGAAAGATGTAGTAGAAGGAAATCCTGATATTAAATTAGAATTACTTCCTAATGGAGACATTAGATGGAGTGCAAATGTAACACATTATTAAAAACAAAAAATAAAAACAAAAATTATGTGTAATTGTAAAGAATGTAATTGTGGAACAACATGCGAATGCACTTGTTGTAATTGCTAACAAACATACAGTCCGATTCATAGCCGGACGATTTAAAAATTAAAAAAGGAGCTGTGGCCCAATCATTTGGTTGGGTCACTTTTTTTTTGTATATTAACCAAATAAATAAAGATAAAATATGACTAAAGTAGTAATTGTAGGAGCAGGTGTTGCAGGAGTAAATGCCGCTACAAAATTAGTAGACAATGGGTTTGATGGAAAAATCACCATTATTGACATGGGTTTAGATCCATATAGAAGACCAGCAGCAGATGTAATGAGAGGCTTTTTAGGAGCAGGTGGTTGGTCTGATGGTAAATTAACTTACCACACATCAATAGGAGGACAGTTGTCTAAATATACAGGTGATGAAAAAGCAATGGAATTATTTGATCAAGTAATTGACAACTTTAAACGTTTTCACCCAAACCCAGATGAAGTACAATGTTCTAACCCCGTTGCAGAACCAGATTTTATTAAACCACATTTTGGTTTAAGGTTATTCCCTGTATGGCATGTTGGAACCGATTATCTACATGAAATTGGTAAGAATTGGCATGATTATTTGGTAGAAAAAGGTGTAGAATTTATTTGGGAAACTAAAGTACATGCAATTGATTTTGAAAATTGTAGAGTATTAGGTAAATCATTAGTTGAAGATTTACATACTGAAGACAGATATGATAAACTTATTTTTGGTGTGGGTAAATCAGGAATTGATTTTGCAAAGTCATTATCTGAAGAATACAAACTGCCAACAGAACCAAAACCAGTACAAATTGGAGTACGATTTGAAGCACCACAACACCACTTTCAAAAATTAATTGACATTGCTTATGATTTTAAATTATATAGAAAATTTGATGCTGAAGGTGTGTCATTAAGATCATTTTGTACAAATAACAATGCAGCTTACGTAGCAGCTGAACACACATATGGAGATATAAGTTACAATGGCCACGCTAAAAAAGATGAAAAATATGCTAATGGTATGACTAATTTTGGTATATTAATGGAAATTAAAAACATTGATAAACCATTTAATTGGGCAAGAGAAGCAGTAAAGAAAATGCAAATAGATGGTAAAGGAACTTATTTTTCTCCAAGTCATAGAGTACCTTCAAAAACAACAGAAGGAGATTATGTTGAAACTCAAGTAGTAGAAAACATGGAACCATTATATGATGCAATAGGAGATTATGCTATTTACATTCAAGATTTTATCCATGATATGGAAAAAGTATTTCCAACATTAGGTAGTGATTGGGGAATTTATATGCCTGAAGTAAAATATTTAGCACCAGAACCTTTAGTAAATTACGATAATCTGAGTTTAACTAGGTTTCCTAATGTACATTTCGTAGGTGATGCATTATCAGCAAGAGGAATCACAGTATCAGGAGCACAAGGTACATATGTTGCTGAAGCATTATTAATAAATGAAGATCATAAAGAAAAAACAAAAAAATATCCAGAATTTATAGAAAACATAGAATTTTAAAAATATGAATAAGTATCAAACAACAAAAGAACAAAAAGAAGAGGCTTTAGCAGAAGAAATCCATAATATTAAAAAATGGGTTAATCCCAAAGGAAAAACACGAAGAGTATCTAAAATTGAAGAAGATGGTTCTAAAACTATAGCTTTAGCTTTACAAATGGGAGACAGAACAGTATTTCATAGTGAAGAAGGTCCAGCTTTAATTAATAAAGAACAAAAACGAAAAGAATATTATTTAAATGGTATTGAATATACTTTTGATGATTGGAATGAAATTATGAAAGGTAAAGAAGGTTTACCTTGGTATAAAAAAGCAGCTGCTAAAGGACAAACACATAGGAATTAATATATGAGAATAGGATTTTGTGGAACAATGAGTGTGGGAAAAACTACACTAGTAAATGCATTAAAAGATTTACCTGAATTTAAAAATTATATTTCACGAACAGAACGTTCTAAATATCTTATGGAAATGGGTATTCCTTTAAATACTGATTCAACTTTAAAAGGCCAATTAGTATTTGCAGCTGAAAGAGCAAGTGAATTAATGCAAAAAAACATAATCACTGATAGAACAGTAGTTGATGTAATGGCATTTGCTAAATTATCAACATCAATGAGTGATGGAGAAAAATTTTATTTATGTGCTACTATTCAACCCTTAATGAATGAATATGATTTTTTATTTTATGTTTCTCCTGAGGGTGTAGAAATAGAAGACAATGGTGTTAGAGAAACAGATGCTAAATATAGAATGGCAATTGATGAAGAAATAAGATCAACTATACAAATGCATGGGAATAAAAAAACTATTACTATTAATGGTACAACTAAGGAACGTATAGAACAAGTTAAAAACGCTATAGCTCAATATGTATAACATATGGCACAATCTAATATAAAACAAATCATAAAGCAAGAGTATGTTAAATGTGCTCAAGACCCAGTCTACTTTATGAGAAAGTATTGTTATATTCAACACCCTACTAGAGGTCGTGTTCAATTTAATCTTTATCCTTTTCAAGAAGCTACCTTAAAATTACTACAAAAGAACGACAGAAGTGTTATTTTAAAATCTAGACAGTTAGGTATTTCAACATTATCTGCAGGTATTGCATTATGGATGATGGTTTTTCAAAGAGATAAAGCTATATTAGTAGTTGCAACCAAACAAGACACAGCAAAAAACTTGGTAACAAAGGTAAAATTTATGTATGATAATTTACCTTCCTGGTTACAAATTGGATTTGTTGAAAAAAACAAATTAGCACTTCGACTAAAAAATGGTTCTCAAATTAAAGCAGTGTCCGCAGCAAGTGATGCTGGTAGATCAGAAGCAATTTCTTTGTTGATTATTGATGAGGCTGCTTTTATTGAAGAAAATAGAATTGAAGACATTTGGGGTTCATCACAACAAACATTATCAACGGGTGGTAGAGCAATTGTTTTATCTACACCAAACGGAACAGGTAACTTTTTTCATAGAATGTGGATTAAAGCACAAGAAGGAAGAAATGGTTTTACCCCCATAAAATTACCTTGGACAGTACACCCAGAAAGAAACCAAGAATGGAGAAACAAACAAGATGATGAGTTAGGGCCTAGAATGGCAGCACAAGAATGTGATTGTGATTTTTCTACTTCTGGTAACACAGTATTTGACGTTGATCTTTTATCTTACTATGAAAAAACATTTATATGTGAACCTGTAGAAAAAAGAGGTATAGATGGAAGTTTACACATTTGGGAATATCCAGATTATACAAGAAAATATCTAATTGTAGCCGATGTAGCTAGGGGAGACAGTAAAGATTATTCTGCTTTTCATATTATTGACATTGAAGAAGCCAAACAAATTGGTGAATTTAAAGCACAAATTGGTACAAAAGAATATGGTCATATGTTAGTTGCAATTGCAACTGAATATAATAATGCATTACTTGTAATTGAAAATGCTAATATAGGTTGGAACACAATTCAAATTGTAATTGATAAAGGCTACCAAAATTTATATTATTCACCAAAAGGTGACGCAGCAACAAATGCTGAAGCATTTTTAGCTAAAGGATATGACATAACTGACACATCAAAAATGGTTCCTGGTTTTACAATGAGTATGAAAACAAGACCTTTAACTATAGGTAAGTTAGATGCTTATATGAGAGAAAAGTCAGTAATAATCCAAGGGCAAAGAACAATGGAAGAACTTCGTACTTTTATTTGGAAAAATGGAAGAGCAGAAGCACAAACAGGATATAATGATGATTTAGTTATGTCTTTAGCAACAGGATGTTATGTAAGAGACACAGCATTAAAATTTGCTCAACAAGGAATTGATTTAACCAGAGCTACATTAAGAAATTTAGGAAAAAGTACCCCAGGTATTTATACATCAGGTGGGGTAAACAAAAAACAAGCAGGTTGGACACAAGATATGGGAGATAAAGGTCAACAAGATTTGACTTGGCTCCTTTAATATATTTATAACAAACAAAAAAGAATGGCAGATACTAGTTTATTTACAAGATTACAACGATTATTTTCGAGTGATGTAATCATTAGAAACATTGGTGGGAAGAAGTTAAAGGTAATGGATACTGGAAGAATCCAAAAGTATGGAAACCTAGCATCTAATTCACTTTACGATAGATTTACACGTTTACATAAACCTGTAGGTTCATCATTACAATACAACCCAACACTGAACTATCAGTCAATGAGACTACAGCTTTATAGTGATTATGAAGCAATGGATCATGACCCTATTATAGCAGCTGCGTTAGATATTATGGCTGATGAAACAACTTCAAGAAATGAATTTGGTCAGGTTTTAAATATTCAATCAGCTGATGAAAATATTAGAAAAGTATTACATAATCTATTTTATGATGTTTTAAATGTAGAATTTAATTTATCTACATGGATTAGAAATATGTGTAAGTATGGAGACTTTTATTTAAAAATGGAGGTGTCTGAAAAATACGGAGTATATAATGTTATTCCTTTATCAGTGTACGAAGTAGTAAGAGAAGAGGGAACAGACCCTGAAAACCCATCTTACACTAGATTTACAATGGATCCCAATGGTTTAGCTTCAGGTGCAACTAACACAATTAGAAGAGACCAATTCCAACTAGAAAATTACGAAGTAGCACATTTTAGATTACTTACAGATTCTAATTATCTTCCTTATGGTAGAGCATTTTTAGAACCAGCTCGTAAAGTATTTAAACAATTAATGTTAATGGAAGATGCTATGTTAATTCATAGAATCATGAGAGCACCTGAAAAAAGAACATTTTATATTAATGTAGGAGCTATACCACCAGAACAAGTTGAACAGTTTATGGCTGAAACAGTTAATAAAATGAAAAAAACACCTTATATTGATCAACAAACAGGTGATTATAACTTAAAATACAATATGCAAAATATCTCTGAGGATTTTTACATTCCAGTAAGAGGTAATGACAATTCAACAAAAATCGAAACTACAAAAGGTTTAGATTATGATGGAACAACAGACATTGAATATTTAAAAAGTAAAATGATGGCTGCTTTAAAAATTCCTAAACCTTATTTAGGATATGATGAGGGGGTAGAAGGAAAATCAACATTAGCAGGTATGGATGTTAGATTTGCTCGTACTGTTGAACGTGTTCAAAGAATAGTAGAATCAGAATTAACTAAAATAGCATTAGTACATTTATATTCACAAGGATTTACAGACGAACAATTAGTTGATTTTTCTTTAGAATTAACTACACCATCAATTATTTATGAACAAGAAAAAATAGAATTATTTACAGCAAAAACAACAGTTGCTGGTGAAATGATTGATAAGGGTTTATTTAGTAAAGATTGGGTTTATGAAAATGTATTTGGATTATCTCCTGACCAGTATGAAGGAGAAAAAGACCAACAAATAGTTGAAGCATTACATAAATTTAGAATGTCACAACTTGAAAATGAAGGTAATGATCCTGCAGAATCTGGTATATCATATGGTACACCTCATGATTTAGCTTCATTGTATGGTAATAAAAGAGATAAGTCAGTAGGGCCAGCTCAAGTCCCAACAGGATATGATGAAAAAGAACCAGGACGCCCAGTAGAAAAACCTCAAAATTATGGTTCAGACAAAGGGAACTTTAGTAGAGACCCATTAGGTAAAGGAGGACAATCATCCCCTAAAGCGGAAAAACCATCAGATGGTAATAAAGTATCTACATTTGAAGCTAAAAGTTTAAAAAAATCTCTTCAAAAACTTCGCAATAAGAAGCAGATTATAAAAGAAACAAATGAAAATGGAATGTTATCTGAAGAAAACATCAAGCCTCAGAAATAAGTCTATATTTATATATAGATAAATTCGAATTTATAAACAAACAATGAAAGTAAAACATTCTAAGTACAAGAATACTGGAATTTTATTTGAACTCCTAACTAGGCAGTTAACAGCTGATACTATTGCTGGTAATACGCCTAAGGCCTTATCAATTATTAAAAAATATTTTAGTGGTAATTCTACTCTATTAAAAGAATATAAAATATATCATACATTTACGTCTCAAAAGTACAAAGAAGATAGTAAAGCAACAATGTTAATTAATACATTAATTGAGGCACACGGGAAATTAAATAAAAGTCAGTTAAGAAGAGAGAAATATAATCTAATAAAAGAAATAAAAAATACATATAATGTAAACGATTTCTTTAAAGCTAAAATTTCTGAGTATAAGGTAATGGCATCTATTTTTAATTTAATTGAAAATAAAAATGCATCACCAACATCTATTGTAGAATCTAAAACAACACTTTTAGAACACATTACTGTAAAACCAACAGTAGTTAAAAAAGACACAGTTTTAGAAAACTTTAGTAAACAAGACAGTGACACTAGATTACTAACTTACAAAGTTTTACTTGAAAAATTCAACAGTAAGTATAGTGGTTTACAAGACAACCAAAAAACACTATTAAAAGAATATGTTAACAGCGTTACTAATAGCCCTGCTCTTAAGTCTTATCTCAACCAAGAAATCAAAAAAGTTAAAAAAACAATTACTGGATATTCTAAAAAAGTGGAAGACAAAGCAGTAGCTGTAAAATTAACTGAGACTAGAGACATGATTAAACCATTATGTAAAAAATCATCTGTAAATGATGATAACGTTATTAACTTGCTTAACTATTATGAATTAGTAAACGAGTTAAAAAC
>Ga0181390_1001566_pt1 | contig 9997 bp, 16 predicted proteins | sample 13SPOviralmetaG_FD_130085 | JGI IMG/M metagenome (GOLD analysis project Ga0181390, IMG submission 130085) | Marine viral communities from the oligotrophic San Pedro Time Series (SPOT) site, San Pedro Channel, CA, USA - 13 SPOT_SRF_2010-07-21 | ecosystem: Environmental > Aquatic > Marine > Strait...
AATCACCTTTTCAAAAAGAGGAAGAATTGACTACTGGTCAAAAGAAACTTCCACCTGCTTTACAAAAAGCAATTAAAGACAAACAAGGTAAGAAAGAAGAAGATGAAAAATCTTCTAAAACTGCAACAGGACAAAAACCTACTAAAGTTGAAATTGAACCTGAAGTAAAATGAATGAAAGACATAAGAGAATTGACAAAGGTAAACGAGGAAAGTTTACCTAGATTATATTGTGATATGGACCAAGTCCTAGTGGCTTTCTTGTCTGGTGTTAAAAAAATAACAGGACAAGATTTTGAGAAAATGAACAGACAAACTCGTTGGAATAAAATTTCTAACACTAAAGATTTCTGGCAAAACTTAGACTTCATGCCTGGGGCAAAAAGATTAGCTCAAAGGATTGAGAAGTATGACCCATATATATTATCTGCTTTTACTGATAAGGATTCATCATCTAAAGCTGGTAAGTATAAGTGGGTACAGAAGAACACCAGAATACCAAAATCACGAATACTAGTCGTGAAACGAGAACAGAAACAGTCATATGCTACCCAAAATGGAGAGCCTTCTGTGTTGATTGATGATTACATCAAAAACATTAAAGAATGGGAAAATAAGGGTGGTATAGGAGTACATCATACAGATGTGAGTAAGACACTAAAGGAACTATCAAATTTAGGGTTTAAATAATTATAAATACTGATTATAACAAAGAAATTTGATTTAAATATATTTAATTTAGGAGAAGAAAATGGCACTATGGGGAAAGACAACCAACTCTGAAAGCAGACCAAAATTCTTGCCAGTAGATTCTAACGCTTCAGGTTCTATGGGTGCTAGAGAGAATTGTATTGCACAACCTGGCGGTTGGGCTCTATCAGCAGGACTTGCTTCAAGTGGAAACGATAACACAGGTGCTCAACCAGAAATACTAGTATGTATTCGTGGATTGGGAACAACAACATTACAAGGCGCTAATGTAATGTCAATAGATTGGACAGATGGTGCATATGCTGATGCTGCTAACTTCGACATCACAGTAACATTTGATGAAAAAGTAACAGTAACTTCTGCTACTTTATCTGCAAACCAAACAGTTACAAACAAAGCATACATTCTGTTATCTAGAGTGGGTGCAACAGATATGGTACAAGACAACACAATTGCTGCTCAATACCTATCTGGTTCAGGAACTAACCAATTAGTATTCAGAGGAAAACTACAGGCTGCCGCAGCTGGATTTATTTCATTTAGTGGATTAGGTCAAGATGCTGGTGACGACCATGTTGCTATCGTACTAAATGGTACTGCAACAATTCTTGAAGAAGGTGGTGATAACATCTGTAAACTTCGTCAAGAATCAGGTACAGCAGAATCTTCTGATGTAGGAATGGGTGGTGATGGTATCACATTAAATAGTACATCTGGTGCAGTTGCAACAGTTAATGGTGCATTAGATGGTTCAACAACATTAGTTGTAGATACTGTTACAGGAACACTTGCAGTTGGACAAGTAGTTATAGTTAAAGATGCTAGTGCATCTAACATTTCTGATGCTAGTGGTAATACAGACATTTCACAAGACCATACATTGACAATTACTGCTGTCGCTTCACAAACAAGTGTTACAGTAAGTGAAGCAATCACAGTTGCAAACAATGTTGTATTACTTGCACTTGCAGATGCTGGTGATGATATGTTAACTGAATCACTAGAAATGAAATTCGAAGGTGTAGATAACGCAACTGATATCACAGGTCTAACAAGAACAGGTGATGATTCAGAAGTAGTAATGTTACTAGAAGATGCATCAAATGACACAGGTAGAGATACAATCATACTTGATGGTACAAATGGTTCATCTGCAAACGAAAATGATAACATTCTAGTTGAGGATAAAGTATCTGATATCGCAATGTACTCACAAGTGGGTACATCTACAGGTACAGCAAATGTCCTTGCTGGTGTAACAACTACATAATTGAAATGATATCGAGGGAACTTTTTGTTCCCTCAAATATCTTGTATAAATAATTAAATAATATAACATAATTGGAGTATATAATGGGTGAAGTAGTAACAATTGAATTGGAAAATTTAGAAAATAAGATTAAAGTTTTAGATGAAGACATTCAAAAAGTTAATGATAGAATAGTCGAACTAGAACGAGATAAAGTTAAAACAATTGCAACCTTAAACGCTTTACAAGGTGCAAAACAACAATGTATTAACTTAGTAAAAGAATTACATAATGATGATGACCAGTCAAATGGTTCTAGTGATGACAGTTAAATACTGTCAGTAACATTCCCCTAATACATATGGGGTTTATATAACGAGTCTTAGACTCACAACAGGAGAAGCCAAATGGCAGATAAAAAAATAACAGCACTTACTGATTTAAGTACAGGAGTTGCTGGTGCTGATTTACTTCATGTAGTAGATGACCCAACAGGAACACCTATTAACAAAAAAGTATCAGTTACAAACTTAGTAAACAACCTACCTTCATTTATCGGTTTTAGTAATTCAACAGAAGATATTTCTTCTGCTACTCAAACTGCTATATCTGTTGCAACAGCTATTACATTCCTAGAAACAACAGGAACAAACGCTGCTACAACACTTGCTGATGGTACAGTTGTAGGTCAAATCAAAATAATCGTACATGATACAGCTGGGGGTACATCTGAGATGACACCTGCTGATGTATTAGGTTATGCTGACTTAGACTTTGCAACAGTTGGTGATACAGCTACACTAATGTGGACAGGAACAGCATGGGTTGGTTTAGCATCTCACGCTGCTGCTTTAGATGACAATGGTGTATTCGAGAAACAAACTGACTAATAATTAGTTTATTTTCGTATCACAATAGTGCATACAAGATTTGGGGGGGTTCGCCCCCCTAGATTTTATTTTAGAGAAGGAAAAAAAAATGAAAACATTTAAAGGATTTATAAAAGAAGCAAGTGGTTTTCCAACAGGTCCTGTTGGCGAGAATCCAAATAACTTAGCTGGTGAAGTAACTAATACATTAGGTTCTGATGTTTTTAATCCAGATAATTTAAAAAGAATTAATGCTGTTATTGGTGCTATTGCTAATATGGAATATATTTTACCAGAACATGCAATTGCAAGACTAAGAGGTTCTTTAGATAAAATTAATTTGACTTTCCCTAAAGTACCAACAATGGAAGGTTCTAGTGGTTCATTTGATTTACCACTCACATTATTCGGTGGGAGATATGGTAAAACAGGAACAGAAGCACCAGATGAAATAACAAATGATGATGGTATTTCACACATGGTTGAAGGTGGATTATCACTTAAATTAAAATATGAAATGATGCCTAATAATAACTCTTGCAAAATATTCGCAAAGATTGAGTAACTATGTACGAGAAGATAACATCTCACAATGTTGTCATGTTCGCAATAAAACATTATGACAATCCTCAATGCGAGGGTGAAAAAGAATTTGAAGATGATTTAAAAAGATTTAAGTATATCAAAAGATTACTTAGACGATATTACGAAACAGGTGTCTTAAAAGAAAGGTTACTGTTAAATCATCTCATAGTTTTAAACAATGTGTTCAGTATGGAAGCTGCAACCACATTGCTCCTGTATAAGATACAACCATCTTATTGGCCTGCACTTAAATCATTTCTAATATACCTAAATAGCATAGAAGAACAAGATTTAAACGACATAGAACACGACATAGATGTTCTAGAAACATTAGGAAAAATATAATGGGTAGTGCAATAGACTTATTTGTATCATATAGATTTCTCAAACTTTTAACAACAGAGTTTAAGAAAACTGATGCCTATAAATATGGAATCATTGATGATAAAGGAAATAGAATCAGAAAAGAGAAGTCTACAGCAGTTGCCGTAGAATTAACCACATCCCAATTAAAAAACTCATACACAATACTACACAAATTAGTATTCAATATTAAGAAATTATTCAATAAAGTGCCAGGTTTAAGAACGAAGGTAGGTACATATGCTGCTGCTCTATTCTTACTCAAAGATACATTTAAGGAATCTGTTGCTGACCCAGACATATTTGAAAAAGAATTTGTCAAGTATTTGAAAGAAAACAACATAGAGTTCGATAACAGCATATCAGAGGAAGTAGTAGGATTTGGAGAGATTTTACCCAAAGGTAACTATGTACTAGTCAACGATATACTAAATAAAGAAGATGAAGCAATAACTGCTACAAAAGGGGATTTGGTTATGACTTTTGAAGACCAATCGCCAGTAGATACAATACTAGGGATAGATATATTCCCTGTAATACATATTGCATCTGGAGAAAAAATATTTGTATCACTAGAGGATATTAAAGATGAGTAAATGGAAAGAAATGAAATCATATCTACCAGAAGTTTTTAGTTCTGGTATGATAGATAAACTTAAAAAATCATATGAACCCATGAGAGGTAAAAAAATTAGTCCATCAGCTGGTGATAAACTAATAAAGATTATGGACAAGGTTGATAAAAACAAAAATGCTTTAATTCAATTATTTAAAGCAGACATACCTTTTGTTAGTCAACTTGCTTCTACAAGACTTATCTCAAAACACAATATGAAAGGTAAGGATATTAACAAACTTAAAGAAGATGCACCAACTAATTCAGTAGCATCTGGTGGGGTAGATATGAATCCTACAGGACTATCTAAAAAGAAAAAAGATTTAGATGGTAGAACAAAAGAATACAAAATACATGCAAGAAAACTTGTTGCACAAAGAGAAAAAAGACTAAAGAAAAAAGAAATGTTAAAAGGTAGTTTTACAAAAGGTATTAAAGAGAATATGAGTGGGTTCGCTAGAGAAAAATTTATTGTAGAAAAGGATTTAAAAGATTTCATAAACATGTCTAATGTTGATATCTTAGGACAAATTGTTAGAAGAAAACAAGCAATGCCACTAAAATTTAAAGATGGTCAAATGAAAATAGATATGAATACAGCAAATGCAATACTTAAAAATTTAGTAAATGCACCAGCAAATATGATGAAAGGTTCTACTCGTACAAAAGTTATGGACATTATTAATAAAGGTAGAAAAGCACAATTTCTAAGATTAATAGACATGTTATACAAATAGGATTCAATCATGAAAACTTTTAGACAATTAACAGAAGACTATGTAGATTCGTATGCTCTACACAGAACAAGTACAGGGCCTGGCATTAATAGTTATGTTCCTGTTGCAGATTTAAATGCATCTAAAAGTTCAGATAATGTAGAAATGTTAAAATTGACTACTAAAGCATTAAAAGTAATGCCTGGTTCACCAAAGCAAAAGGAAATAATCAAAAAATTAAATGTGTTTAGAAAAAAGTTAGGTCTTGAACCATTATCAGTTTAATATGCGTAAGCGAATCAAGTAAATCAACAAAGGAGTAAACTCATGTTACATGTATTAATAGAATCAATAAAAGAAAAACTAGGTGAATTATCATCATGGTCTGGTGGTGCTTTTATTGGAATAGGAGTACTAATCATGGTTGGTAGTCCGATACTATCTATAGTTGCATACGCTGCTATTGCGTATGGTGCTTATTTAATTTATAAAGAGGGATAGTGAATTATGTTTGGTAGTGTTAGAGTGATAATCATGGCAGTTTTATTTTTCGGCATCGCTGGTGCTGGAGTATATGTCATGAAACTACGCTCTGACAATGCCATTCTGAAAGCAAATCAAGTTCTACTAGAACAGTCAGTAGAATCACAAAAACAAGTGATTCAAAAACAACAACAAGATTTTAGTCAGATTCTAGAATCAAATAAAAAAATGAATACTCTCATTAATGGTTTGCAAAAAGATATAGATGCATTAGACAAAAGATTTAATAAAGGTGCAAGAGATTTTGGAAAAATTGCATTAGAAAAATATAAACTTGTAGAAAAAATTATTAACAAAGGAAGTGATAGGGCAACAAGATGTGTTGAGATTGCTGGTGGTTCACCACTAACAGAAAAAGAAATCAATGCAACAAAGAAAAGTGAAATCAATACCGAGTGTCCATCAATAGCGAACCCAAATTATGAATCGTATTAGTATAATATTAATTGCTGTGTTATTATTATCTGGTTGTAGTTCAATCAAGAAACTAGATATCTTCACTATGGAAGTGGAAAGGCAACCTCTTGCCTTAGAAAAACCTATTATAAAAGAATTAGAAAAATTAAATTGGATAATCATAACCTCAGAGAATGCTGAAGAAGTTTTCAAAAAACTAGAAGAACAAGGAGTTGACCCTGTAATCTTTGGATTGAGTGATAATGACTTTCAACTACTTGCCAAGAACTTTGCACATATCAGAGCTCATATGATGAAACAGAATGTGATGATAGATGAGTATAAGAATTATTACGAAGCAGATATTATAAATAATAACAAAAAAGAGGATAAAAAATAATGGGTTCTTTCAATGATTTTTTAGATGCAGAATTTAGACCACCAAGAAATTGGTCGTTAAATGCACCACTTAAATTTAAATCAGAAACTCTTACTAGAGAAGAAAGAGAGTTATTGGTGGAGTGTGGTGTTCAGGTTACTAAAACAACAAGTACAATTACAGTTCCTAAAGGATACATTACAGATTTAGCATCTGTACCAAGAGTTTGTTGGGCATTTATTGCACCTTTTGATTGTGCAAGAGCAGCAGTAGTCCATGATATTATGTATGAAAAAATAAATGGTGCTTTCAAAAAAGGAATTATAGAAAGTAAAGCAGAAAGAGAGACATATAGAAAAATTGCAGACGATATGTTTTTAGAAGGTATGCAATCTGCTGAACCATCTGTGCCAGTATGGAAACAACAAGCTGCGTATAGAGCAGTAAGAGCATTTGGTCGTTGGGCAATTAATAGTTCAGCACCAAGAGGTTAAGTTATGTGGGAAATCATAGAACGAATGGCGAGTGACCGCCTTTGGATTTACACAGGTATTACAGGAGCATTGTTCGGTGCTGCTTTTCTCATGTATTTCAAAGACACTAGATTAGGTTTATGGTGTTATTCAAAGTTTGATGCAACTCTAGACTTCTTAGTTGAAAGATGGGGTTGGACATGGTTACAACAACCAGAAGATGCATGGCGTAAAAGATATCCTAAGATTACTAAAAAGATTGATTCACTAGAAAGTGAAATACAAAGTATAAAAAGAGAAATGAGGAAAGGATAACATGGCAATGACTGACATAGAATTAGATGTAGAACTTCTTAAAAAAGAAGTATCGGACATGAAAGAAATTCATGGTCGTTTAGATACTGCTATCACAAAGATAACAGATGTATCCAACTGTATTAATCGTATGTTGGCAGTTCATGAAGAAAAGATATCTCAACAAGAAGAAGTACATATTCGTGATGCACAAACTTTTGCTAATGATGTAAAAGAGTTACACTCTAGAATCACTACAAGTACAAAAGAGATGACAGAGTTGATGACTAAACAACATATTGAAGCAGAAATAGAAATCAGAAGATTGCGAGAAGATATTACCACTAGAGTTGGCGTCTTAGAAAGATGGAAATACCTAATAATAGGTGGTTCTATAGTGATTGGATTCATTCTAAATGCATATATGAAACATATCATGTAACTCTTGACAAAACATGTTTGGAGATGTTATTATACCCAACATGTATTATATTGACCAAAAGTATCTATTATTAGTATCACCACAACTAAAACTTTTTAAGAAAAAAAGTGATGGACTGTACAACTTTCGTTGTCCATACTGCGGCGATTCTCAGAAATCTCAGACTAAAGCTAGAGGTTTCATGTTTCGTAAAGAAAATACAATGATATATAAGTGTCATAACTGTGGAGTTGGGGCAGGTTTTAAGAACTTTTTAAATCAAGTTGACTCTAAAATTTGTAATGAATATATACTTGAGAAGTACAAAAAGAAAGAAGTAGAACCAGACATAACTAAGTTCAAACAGACTAGAATTTTAACAAAAGATTCATCATTAAAATCTCTTGTCAAAATATCAACATTGGAGCATACACATCCTGTAAAAAAATTTGTAGAGAATAGACAGATACCAAGTCAATCTCACTATCAACTATTTTTTGCTCCAAAGTTTTATGAATGGGTTAATACTTTAGTACCAAATAAGTTTCCTAATTTAGATGGCGACCATCCAAGATTAGTGATACCATTTTTTGATGAACAGAATAAAATGTTTGCTTTTCAAGGAAGAGCATTTGGAAATGAGATTCCAAAATACATAACTATTATTCTTGATTCAGATAAAGAAAAAGTTTATGGTCTTAACAATGTAGATTGGAGTAAGAAAGTTTATGTTGTTGAAGGTCCGATTGATAGTTTGTTTTTAGAAAACTGTATTGCAACTGCTCAGTCAGATTTAAGAATTAAAAATAAAAAAGATAATTTAATTCTTATTCCTGATAATGAACCTCGTAATAAAGAAATTGTAAAACAGATTGAAAAATTTATAGATGATGGTTACTCGGTTGTGTTATGGCCTGAGTATGTGAAAGAAAAAGATATAAATGAAATGGTGTTGTCTGGTAGAACAGACACAGAAATTAAAACAATTATAAATGAAAATGTGTATTCTGGTATTCAAGCAAAAACACAATTCGTATTTTGGAAAAAGGTAGAATTAAAAAATGAAAAGAACTTATCTCGGAATCAATATAGACACAGATAAAGACGAATTACTTTCGACACAAGCTGCAAAATTATTAAAAGAATATTATTGTATAGATGGTGAAGATTCACCACAGATGGCATTTGCTCGTGCATCAAGAGCATATTGTTATGGTGATATGAAACTTGCACAAAGAATCTATAATTATGTTTCTAACAAATGGTTTATGTTTGCATCACCTGTATTATCAAATGCACCTAAACCAAATGGTAAAGTAAAAGCATTACCAATATCATGTTTTCTATCTTATGTACCAGATACTCTTGAAGGTTTAATTGAACACACTTCTGAATTAAGATGGTTGTCAGTTAAAGGTGGGGGTGTTGGTGGACATTGGTCAGATGTTCGTTCAGTATCAGAAATAGCTCCAGGCCCTGTTCCTTTCTTACATACAGTTGATGCAGATATGACTGCATATCGTCAAGGAAAGACCAGAAAGGGGTCATATGCTGCGTATATGGATGTCTCACACCCTGATATACTAGAGTTTCTAACTATTAGGATACCTACAGGGGATGTGGGTAGAAAGTGTCTAAATATCCATCATGCAGTCAATGTCACAGATGAATTTATGACTGCTGTAGAAGATGATGAAGATTGGAATTTGTTAGACCCAAATGATGATGCAATCAGAGAAACGCATAAAGCTCGTAAGATATGGGAAGCAATATTAGAAACAAGATTTAGAACAGGTGAACCTTATGTTAATTTTATTGATACTGCAAATCGTTATCTACCAAAACCACTAAAGAAAAAAGGATTGAAAATTCATGGTTCAAATTTATGTAATGAAATACATCTTCCCACTAATGATGATAGAACAGCAGTTTGTTGTTTATCATCTTTAAATTTAGAATTATATGATGAATGGAAAGATACAGATATTGTAAAGGATTTAATTACATTTTTAGATAATGTATTACAATTTTTTATAGACAATGCACCAGATAATATTAGTCGTGCAAGATATTCTGCAACACAAGAAAGGTCATTAGGATTGGGTGCTATGGGTTTACATTCGTTGTATCAAAAACATAAAATACCATTTGAATCTGTTGATGCAAAAGAATTGAATTTAGAAATCTTTTCAAAGATAAAAAGTGATGCAGTAGAACAAACAAAAATATTAGGTAAAGAAAAGGGTCAAGCACCTGACATGGAAGGTACAGGAAAAAGAAATGCACATCTACTTGCGATTGCTCCAAATGCAAACAGTTCTATGATTACAGGATGTTCACCATCTATTGAACCACATAAGGCCAATGCATATACACATAGAAC
>Ga0181390_1001567_pt1 | contig 9997 bp, 9 predicted proteins | sample 13SPOviralmetaG_FD_130085 | JGI IMG/M metagenome (GOLD analysis project Ga0181390, IMG submission 130085) | Marine viral communities from the oligotrophic San Pedro Time Series (SPOT) site, San Pedro Channel, CA, USA - 13 SPOT_SRF_2010-07-21 | ecosystem: Environmental > Aquatic > Marine > Strait...
AGGAACAAATGATGGGTCAACAGGAGAGTGGGTTCATTTATACCATCGTCAATTTTTTTCTAAAGTATTATTAGTAGAAGCATCTATTGATCCATTTTTAAAATTAAAACAAAATTATAATAATCAAAATGTCACTTTAGTAAATAAATTAATTACTCCAAAAGGAGGTAAAGTAAAATTTTATGAAGCTTTAGATGGTGAAGGTTATACTAATTCTGTAGATAAAGAACATTTATTAAATTTTTACTCTAATATACAAGAAGTTGAAAAAGAATCTATAGGTATTAATGAACTTTTAGTTGAAAATAAATTTAATAATTTAGATTGGTTACATATTGATGTAGAAGGTATAGATGATGAGTTAATAATGGCTTTAGATTTTAATAAAATTTCAAAGCCTAAAGTTATTATTTATGAAAGAGTTAATGATATTAATGAAACAAAAGTAGAAGACTTTTTACATTTAAATGGGTATAAAATTTGGGTAGATGATAGTAAAGGATTTAATAATATAGCATTTTTAAAATGAAAATATGTCATGTAGACCCAGCTTGTGGGTTATCAATACCACCTAAAGATTGGGGAGCGATAGAAAAAATTATTTGGGAATTTGAAGTAAATCAAACTATATTAGGTCATGATTCAACTCATAAAATGGCATCTGACATTAAATTAGGTGATTTTGATATTGTACATTGTCATGTAGCTAATTTAGCTATTGGTTTACAAGAAAGAGGTATACCATATATTTACCAACTACATGATCATCATGTTTTACATTATGGTAAAGATTCTCATGTATATAGAGAAAATTTAAAAGCAATAGAAGGATCTTTAATATCATTAATGCCAGCTAATTGGTTAGTTAAATATTTTGATAACCACCCTAAATGTATTTATTTTTCACATGGTGTTAATGTAAATGAGTTTTACCCTAAGTTTAACAAAAAACCATCTAACCCAAAATTATTAATGTTAGCTAATAATGGGTTGGGGGGTGATAAAACATTTGATAGAAAAGGTTTTGAATATGGGTTAGGTTTAGCTATGATGAATGGTTTAGAAATTACAATAGCAGGACCTTCTAATAATAAAAATTTCTTTAATGGTCATATTTGGATGTTAAATTATTCTAATTTAAATTTAGTATTTGATACACCAAACACAGAATTATTAGATTTATATCATTCTCATGATATTTTTGTCCACCCTACAATGTTAGAGGCAGGCCATCCTAATTTAACAATGTTAGAAGCTATGTCTGCAGGTTTACCTGTTATAGCTGATTGGGAAATGGAAGTTGATTTAAATGGATGTTGGAGAGCACCTCGTGATATTTTTGAAATGGATAGAGGATTAAAAGATATTCTAAAAAACTGGAATTCTTATAGAAGACAATGTTTAGAAACTTCAGAAAAATTATCATGGTTAAACAGAACAAAAGAATTATTTAAAATATATGATGAATTTAAAAAATAAAATATCAGTTTTAATTCCAACTTGTGATAGTTATTCTAATTGTTGGGAAGGTTTAGGATTAAGTTGGGAAATTCTTAGTGGATTAGATTTAAATATATATGTTATATCAGATAACAATAAATTTAATTATGAATATAAAAACATTATTCCCTTAAGCATTAACAAACCAGATTATACAAAATATGATTTTTCTAATAAATTAATTTATGCTTTAGATAAAATAAAAACTAAATATGTTTTATTAATGTGTGATGATATGTGGCCTGAAAGATCCATTAAAAATATTATGCCTGAGTTTATTAAATTTATGGATAATGAACAAGCAGATTGTCTCCGCATACATGAAAAATTACATTGGTGGGAATATAATTTTGAAACATCAGATAAATTTATTGAAGGTAATAGAGTACTTAAAATGCAACAAGATTCTGTGTGGTTATTAACTCATAATGCTGCTATTTGGAATGTAGAATATTTAAAATCTATTATGTTTCCAAATGAAGATCCTTGGAATAACGAAATATTAGGTACTGAAAGAGCAAAATTAAAACCCCATAATCAATACCATTATAATATGAGGTGGTATTTACAAATACATAACTTTGACAGAGGAAATATTTTACCTTATGGTCAAGCTTTTATAGATGATTTAAGATATAAAAAACAATTTAATAAAGAATTTAATATATGAAAGAAATTCTAATAAAAGAATATAATAATTTAATTAAAAAACCAATTAAATTTAAATTACCTAAAAATACCTTTTCATCAAATTATATTATGGGGGGTAAATTTGAAGTTTTAGGTAAAAATAAAAAAAATTATAATGTAAAGTTTATAGATCAAGAAAATAATACAGTTGTATACGAATCAGATATAACTAATAATATGTGGTGTAAAACTGGAAAAGAATATTTTGTTGATTATAAAATTCAAGTAACAGATAAAGAAAATAATGAATTAGTTTTTGAAGATTTTTATAATGCCAAAGATAAAAAAGTATATATTCATTTTGCTTCTAAAGCAATAGGTGATACTTTAGCATGGTTTCCATATGCTGAAGAATTTAGAAAAAAACATAAATGTAAATTGGTAGTCTCTACATTTCACAATAAATGGTTTAAAAGCACATACCCAGAAATAGAATTTGTAGAACCAGCTACAGAAATATTTGATTTATATGCTATGTATGAAGTTGGTTGGCATTATAATGAAGATAAAAAAATTAACCATAATAGAAATCCTTTAGATTTTAGAAAAATACCACTACAAGGAGCTTCATATGATATATTAGGATTAGATAATAAAGAAATTAAACCTAAATTATCATTTAAAAATACAGGACCTACAATTGATGGTGATTATGTTGTAATAGCACCTCATGGTTCATCTCATGCTAAGTATTGGAATCGTAAAGGTGGTTGGCAAGATGTAATAGATCATTTAAACAATAAAGGTTATAAAGTAGTAATGATTACCCAAGAACCTTTAGGTGATAAATGGCATGATTCTAAATTAGGCGGTACTTTAAAAGGTGTAATTGATAAAACTGGAGATGCTCCATTAAGTGAAAGAGCTAATGATATGATGAATGCTAAAGCTTTTATTGGTATAGGAAGTGGATTAAGTTGGTTAGCATGGGGGTTAGGAACACCTGTTGTTATGATATCAGGGTTTAGTGAAGCTTATAGTGAGTTTGAAGATTGTGAAAGGATAGAAGCACCAAAAGATAAATGTGGGGGATGTTTTAATAAAGTTCAATTAGACGCGGGTGATTGGGAGTGGTGCCCTGAACATAAAGATACAGATAGACATTATGAGTGTACTACATCAATTAAATCTCAAATAGTAATAGATGCTATAAACCGTCAATTAGAAAAATCTCTTTGATATTTATAATAAAATATAATTAAAAATTATGTCTAAACTACAATTTTCAGCAGCTGGGATGACAACAGGACAACCTGTTGAAGCAGCACAAGTATCCCAATCAGTAGATGCTTTTTCAGGGTTACAAGATTATGCAATAACCTTATCTGGGTCTTTAACTTTAACAGAAGGATCTCCATCAATTTTAGGAGGTAATGTAGAACTTGGGAACAATTCTCATTTTTCTCAAAGTGCCTTATCAGCATCAGTAGGATCTAATGCTGATGTAATAATGAAATATGGTAGTGCCGAAAAATTTAGAACAACAAACACAGGAATTACAGTAACAGGAGAAGTAGATGCTACTTCAATTGATGTAACTCGTATAACAGCATCAGGAGATCTTAGTGTAGCTAATATAACGGCATCTGGGGATATTAGTGCTGTTGAAATAACAGCATCAGGAGATCTTGATGTACAAGGAAATGCAAAATTAGGAAATACAGCAACAGACACAACAAAAATAACAGGTAGTTTACACTTTAATGATGCTGTAGGTGCTTTAGGATCAGCTGCAATGTATAATGATGGTGATACATTTTTCTTTACACAAAGTGCGGATGGAGCTAAAACACAATGGCAAACAGATCAATTCATATTAAAAAATATGAATAATGATGAAACTCTTTTAATTGCAAATGAAAATACTGATGTTCAATTATTTTATAATAATACAAGAAGATTTGCAACAACAAATGAAGGAGCATACATATCAGGATCTTCAGTATCTACAGGTTTAGAAGTTCATGATGGTACTAACACAGCCATTAGATCTGCAACTCAAACTAAATTTAATTTTGCTGGTAATACTTATGTAGCTAATGAATCAACAAGTGGAGCAGCTAGAGTTGCATTTGCTTTAGGTGGTACAGGAGCTGCTAATGCAAAAGTAGCAGTTTCATCTTCAAATGATCTTCATGTTTATAGTGGTAGTATTAATGTTGGAAGTGGTCAATCTACATTTACAGGTAGTTTTGGAATTTCAAAAGGTAATCTTAATAATAATGCAACCCAAAACGCTGTAGGATACCAATCAGCAGAGTTTTACATCAACCAACAAAATATTAACGCTACACCAGATTTAATTTTTAGATATTATCCTTGGGACTCTAGTGATAGAGGTACTTATCCTTTACCTGCATTAGATAATAGTAATTGTTATGTAGTTACAATGCATGTAAATTTAGTCTTAATGCAAAGAGGATCTGACTTAGTTAACCCAGCTGATAAAGTTGGATATTTAGAATATTCATCAGCATTTGGTCTTAGAGGACCAGGATATCAAGTTGCAGAACTTACTGGTGGTGGAGTTACGATTGCTAATAAAACATCTAATGTTTTAACAAGTGGTGTAGGTGAATTTTTCATAGCATCTCCTGGAACGGATCAAGCATATATTGCTGTAACTATTGATAATGCTGGTTCTAATATACCTGGAGGTGCATTTCCACAAATTGGGGGAACAGTTAAAATAACAGTAGCACAACAAATAGGATAATAACAATAGTTTTTAATAAAAAGTTTTAATACGTATAATATGACAAAAATAACAGAAGCAGAAATTAAAAAGGTTAATGATTTAAAAATTCAATATAGCCGATTAGTAGAAACAATGGGTAGTATAGAGGTGCAAATAATGCAACTTCAACTACAAAAAGAAGAATTAAAAGTGAGTTTGTTAGACATTAAAAATGGAGAAACTACATTAGCTACAGAGCTAGAAGAAAAGTATGGTAAAGGAACTATTTCTTTAGATACTGGTGAGTTTTCCCCAAATGAATAATTTTTTGACAAAACCTCATATATTTATTATCAAAATATAACAATTACATAAAATGGCAGAAACTTTAATATCCCCAGGAGTACTAGCACGAGAAAGTGATCAATCTCAAATTACTTCCCAACCAATACAGGCTGGTGCAGCTATAATAGGACCAACAGTAAAAGGACGAGTAAATATTCCAAAGCTTATTACTACTTATAGTCAGTATCAAGCTACATTTGGTACTACTTTCGAAAGTGGATCAGCAAATGACACTAGTGAATATTCCTTCCTAACATCTATTTCAGCTTACAATTACTTCCAAAATGGAGGTACTTCATTAATTGTTACTAGAGTAGCTTCAGGTTCATTTACAGCCGCTACTTCATCAAAGATAGCAAATGAGCAAGAATCAGGAGAAGTATTATTAGGAACTAATTTATTAGGATCATATACCTCAGGAGGTGAAAATGGTTCTTTATTCTCAAACGTAGTTATAGCAGGTAATGTTGCTACAAGTGGAGCAGGAACAGGAATAGCATTAGCAGTTACAGCTTCTAGTGCAAATGGAAAATTATCATCATCAGCAGTATTCCCAGCAGTTACTACACCAGGAGCAGGAATGGTAGCCGCAACTTACTCAGCAGTAGCTTTAGTAGGTGCTAGTGGTGGATCAGGAGCAACAGCAACAGTAGTTGTTTCAGCTCCAACTGTAATCGATTCAATAACAATAAATGAAAATGTTACAGGTTCAGGCTATACAGTAGGTGATACATTCACAATCCCTTCAGGATCATTAGGTGCTACGACAAGTGGAGGAACTGATCCAATAATTACACCTGTAGCAGCAGATTTCTTTGTTGAAACAACAGGAGTACAAGTTACTACAGCTGGAGCAGGTTATGATGTAGGAGATACATTAACAGTAGCTGCAGCAAATATGGGTAATCCAGGAGCTGATTTAGTACTAACATTAGTAGATGCTGATATAGTAGATGGAAATGCTTTTGTATTGGAGTCATTAGGTGAAGGACAGATTATGAATAGTGCAGGTGCTTTAAATTCATTAGGAGCATTAGCAAATGGAACACCAAATAACTTAAGATGGCAAATAACATCTCCAGATACAGGATCAGGTACATTTAGTGTACTTATTAGAAGAGGTAATGACACATCAAGAGCTCCAGCAATATTAGAAAGCTTTAATGGTGTATCATTAGATCCAACTTCACCAAATTATATTTCAAGAATAATTGGTGATCAAACAGAAGTATTAAAAGGAGCAGGAACAGCAGATCCATACCTACAAACAGAAGGAATGTATCCAAACGCTTCAAGATATGTAAGAGTAAAATCAGTAAATTTCAAAACTCCAAACTATTTTGATAATAGTGGAACAGCAAAACCTCAATTTACAGCATCAATTCCATTAGCAGCATCAGGTGCATTTGGAGATGCTCAAGGATCAATTTTAACAGGAACTGGAAAGTATTATGATAAAATTGATGCTAATGATTCTCAAGGATTAGTAGGTGGAAATTATACAGATGCAATTAATTTATTAGCTAATAAAGATGATTATAAATATAATTTAATATCAGCTCCAGGATTAGTTCAATCTTCATACTCAACACCATTAAATTCACTAGTTGCAAATTCTGAAAATAGAGGAGATAATATTGTAATATTAGATCTTGAATTATATAATTCATCAATTACAGCAACAGTTGGAACTGCAGCAGGAAAAGACACATCATATGCAGCGTCATATTGGCCATGGTGTATGGTAACAGATCCTGACACAGCTCAGAGAGTTTGGGTACCAGCAGGAACATTAATCCCAGGAGTTTATGCAGCTAATGATAGAACAGCAGAAGCATGGTTCGCACCAGCAGGTATAAACAGAGGTGGATTAGGTCAAGTAGTTCAAGCAGAAAGAAAATTAACTCAAGCAAACAGAGATACTCTATATGTAGGTAAAGTAAATCCAATAGCAACATTCCCAGGAAGAGGAGTTGTAGTATTTGGACAGAAAACTCTACAAACTCAAGCAAGTGCTTTAGATAGAGTAAATGTTAGAAGATTGTTAATTGCATTAAAGAATTATATTTCACAAATATCTGATAATTTAGTATTTGAACAAAATACAGCAGCTACAAGAAATATATTCTTAGGACAAGTTAATCCATATTTAGAATCAGTACAACAAAGACAAGGTTTATACGCGTTTAAAGTTGTAATGAACGATTCAAACAATGGACCCGAGGTAATTGATAGAAACGAATTAAGAGGTGCTATATACATACAACCTACTAAAACGGCAGAATTCATTTACTTAGATTTCAATATTCTTCCAACAGGAGCTGAATTCCCTGCATAAGAATTTGAGAATATAATATTTATAACTGAATAAAAAAATTAAATAAAAACACAAAATGGCAGTATTAGACCCAAACGAAATATTTTTCACAGCTTTTGAGCCAAAAGTAGCTAACAGGTTTGTTATGTACGTTGACGGATTTCCATCCTACATAATTAAAGGTGTAAGTGGATTAGGATTTGCTCAAGACGAAATAGTATTAAACCACATTAACACTTATAGAAAAGTAAAAGGAAAATTAAGATGGAATGACATCACAATGCAATTATTTGATCCAATTACTCCTTCAGGTGCTCAAGCTGTAATGGAATGGGTTAGATTACACCATGAATCAGTAACTGGTAGAGATGGTTATTCAGATTTCTATAAGAAAGATTTAACTATTGATGTACTAGGTCCTGTGGGTGACGTAGTTAGTGAATGGATTATAAAAGGTGCATTTATTAAAGATGGTTCATTTGCAGATATGAATTGGGACACTGATGGTGAAGCAATGAATATTGATTTAACAATCGGAATGGATTACTGCGTGTTGAATTTCTAAAAAATTCACAAATATTTTAAAGAATAGCTTGGCTTCGGTCAGGCTTTTTTTTATATTATATGTATTAACGACAATTAAGTTATAACTAAATAAAATTTATATGGAAGAATTTAAATTTCCCACAGAATCAGTGGAATTACCTTCAAAAGGGTTGATATATCCTAAAGACAATCCCCTATCTTCAGGTAAAGTTGAAATGAAATACATGACAGCTAAAGAAGAAGATATTTTAACAAATCAAAATTATATTAAAGACGGAAGTGTTCTTGATAGATTATTAAAAGCATTAATAGTATCTAAGGTTAATTATGATGATTTAATAGTAGGTGATAAAAATGCTATTATGGTAGCAGCTAGAGTCTTAGGGTATGGAGCTGATTATACTTTTAAATATGAAAATGAAGAAGTAACAGTTGATTTAGGTGAATTAGAAACAAAATATTTAGATGAATCTAAATTAATTGAAAAAGGAGTAAATAACTTCTCATTTGAACTTCCACATTCTAAAATGTCAATAACTTTTAAATTACTTTGTAATAAAGATGATAGATCTGTAAAAAATGAAGTAAGAGGATTACAAAAACTTAATAAGAAATCAAACCCAGAATTATCTACACGTTTAAAGTACATAATTACATCTATAAATGGAGATAGTGATTCAAAAACAATACGAGAGTTTGTTGATAAGATGATGTTAGCTAGAGATTCTAGGGCATTAAGAGAATATATTAAAGATTTCCAACCAGATATTGATTTAAAATTTAACCATGAGAGTAGCGACGGCATCGTAGAGGAATTGACTCTACCGATGACCGTCAACTTTTTTTGGCCTGACTCCGGGCTATAGGCTTGACGTTTTTCGTAGCATCAATGATATAGTATATCATGGTGGAGGTGGATATGATTGGCACACAGTCTATGGGATGCCTATATGGTTAAGAAAATTTACATATCAAGAAATTTTAAAAGCTAAACAAGCTGTTGCTGATGCACAGAAAAAAGCATCAAAGGGGAAGGGGACTGACATAGATTTAAATAGTTCAATAAAACCTAAGATTCCAAAAACAGCATTTAACCCACCAACAAATAAATCAACATCAAAACCTAACTATGTTACTAAAGCAGCGAGGAAATAATACCCCTTAATATTTATAACAAAATCACTGCTTGATGGCTGACGAAAAAGATATAAAAAATCAACAAGATTTAAATAACGAAAAAAGGCAAACTGCAAATATCGATAAAGATATAAATAGTGAGCAGGAAAAATCTATATCTTTAGAGGATCAACTCATTCAGATTTTAGCTAAAAGGAGAGGAATTACTAGTGGTATTTTTTCTGATCAACAAGATATAAATAATGTATTAGCAGATCAAATTAAACAACAAAAATTTCAAGTTGTTCAAAATCAAATTATTAAAAGTAATAGTGCAGCAGTTACTAAAATTGCTACAGAAGCTTACTCTATTACAAAAGATCAATTAGGTCTTACTTCATTAAATGCTGATATAACTAAAAATCAAGAATCTCTTACAAAAAGTATATTAATTTTAGAACAACAAAAAGAACAGCTTCTTAGTAGCATCAATGATGGGTCAGCTGAAAATGTTGAGTTAAATAAAGATATTGCTGATTCTATAACAGCACAAGTATCACAAGCTAATAAAGTAAGAGGAGAATTAGACAAAATTGCAGGAAAATCAAAAGAAATAAGTGATAATCTTGGAGTTAAGAGTTTTGCGGGGCTATCAGAAATTTCAAAAGCAATCCCGGGTTTAAGTAAGTTCAGTGGTCCTTTTGAAGAAGCATCAGAAGCTGCAAGATCTCAAGCTGCTTCTAACATGGATATGTTTGGCACAGCCAAGAAAATATCTAAAGCAGATTTACAATCAATGAAAACTG
>Ga0181390_1001571_pt1 | contig 9984 bp, 17 predicted proteins | sample 13SPOviralmetaG_FD_130085 | JGI IMG/M metagenome (GOLD analysis project Ga0181390, IMG submission 130085) | Marine viral communities from the oligotrophic San Pedro Time Series (SPOT) site, San Pedro Channel, CA, USA - 13 SPOT_SRF_2010-07-21 | ecosystem: Environmental > Aquatic > Marine > Strait...
ACCTAGTGAATTTAACGCTCTACTCATAGGTAACTCCTTAAAAATCTCCTCTTTAAATTGGTCTGGGTCATAATTCTCAATAGCGTATCTATCATTTTTTTCTATAGTAATAGGCCTGTATAATATACTCATTATTATATGCAGATTTACTATAGGGTCCTTAGATAGATTCTCTAAGTCAATATATTCACCTGTAGTCAATTTACTCAAATTAGGTACGAATCCGTATTTTACTTTCTTGAATTTGAATGTCTTTTCAAAATCTGTATTATCTGGCTCATTGTCTAGTAGGTCCTTTACTATATTCATAATATCTAGTAAATCACTGTATAACATACCTTTAATGATTTTAGTAGTAGTATTACATAATAGAGCTAAACTCCTAATAATCTTATTTTTTTCACTTCCTTTACTGTCTTGAATAATTACATATTTTTGGTATGTTTCAATAGTAATATCATTCCAGTTATCTGGTATTGTTAATTTAACTCTCTCCATTACTTATAAATATAAATTTTAGCTTTTTGTCTGTAACTACATAATATAGTATTTGCCACTATGGCTAGTAGTCAGTTTATTTAAACACAAATACCTAGTAGCGTCTATTAGGTGGTCGTTTATCTTTACTGGTACGTTCAGTACGTCACCATTTTTATCTGTAGCCCATTTATAGGACCTAAATTCCTTAATAGCATTCGTACTATTTTTGGTAATATGTAATTTGTACCTACGCATAATATCTAGCCCCAGGTGCACCCCTGCGCCCTTCTTAGCGCCTTTTACATTGTATCCTAGGCGGTACAGTTCCTCTATGCTTTTTGGCTCTGCTGAATCAGCAATTATCTCAGTTTGTCTATCTATTCCAAAATGTTTTAGCCTTTCTGCTAGGTCTGTATTAGTAAGTCTTTTTTCGTATAGTAGTTCCTTAATGTATAAATTATTATCTAGTTGCCTCACTTCTACTAATGCACTAGGGCTGTTAGTAAAGCCAAAATCAAGCCCATAACCTATTAGACGTCCTTGTACATCGTCTACTAGTTCAAAATTTCTGAATATCATAGTCTGTATAGTACCTATTTCACCTAATCCATAAACTTTCCAGTAGTCGGGGTCTAGGTCTTTTAGTCTTTCAATCTCAGCTATTGTATCTTTCTCTAGGAAGGGATTTGCTAGATAAGTAGATTTTATGAATGTGCAATCATCTCTAGTAATCACTTTATCATATATCCACGAATAGGGGTCACTAGGGTTATAATCTAAATATACTTGGTCTGTTGTCCTAAAGATTATCTGTTGAAAATCCTCGTAATTGAATTCTGTGCATTCATTGAGCCAGGCAAATTGCCTCTTACGGCCTCGTAGTTTTGCGGGGTTATCTACACTAATAAACTCTACTAGGTTACCATTTAATTCGTAGCTTAATTCAGATTTGTTATGGTTAAGTTCACTATATAAGTCTAGTTCTTTTAGTATATCTAGAAAATCTCTATAAGCTGTACCCTTTAGTGCGGGTAATGTTTTACGTATTACAGTATAAACCTTTCCAGTATCTTCTAAGCATTTTACTATAAATAATTGACAGAGCGAATAGGTCTTAGAGCTACGCGTTCCGCCCTGTAAACACGTAATTCTAGTAGTAGACCTATAAGCCCTGTTAAATACATTAGTAGTCTTAATCTTTACCTGTGTCAATTACCTCTATTTTAATATCTGTTATAGATTTACCACCACTAGTAACGTCTAGTAATGATTTTTCTGTATAACCTCTGTTTTTAGCTTTTGATTTTAAGTAGAATATAATACTAGTTTCTTTACCCTTAGATATGTTTTTTATTAGCTGTCCTTCTACATAATCTACTTGAGCCTCTTTAATGTCCTCTACAGCCTTAGCAAATTCTGGGTCCTCTCTTACATATCTATAGTAGGTGCTTCTACTAATATTACCTGCTTTTTTACAAGCGTGATATATAAGGCCTTGTGTATCCTCTAAGGCTTCTAGTAGTTTTTCTTTTTTATTGTGTGCCATTTGTACAATTTAATCTGTTAATTTTCTGAATGCTTTTAGGGGGTAAAATACTAGACTATTTCTATAACCACCTTCAAATGTAGGTCTTATAGGTGTTACCCCGTGTACGTTTCTCCAGGCTGGGTATACTAGTATTGAATTATTACAGCTATCTACTGTAGCGCCATAATCTGGTACTGTGGTGTTTCCCCCAGTAGCGTTATTTTTTTTAGCTATTATTACATTTACACAGTTTTTTAGATTACCATTATCTCTATGAAATGCCGCAGGTATATTGTAATTAGATATACTACTAGTGAATAATCTACCGAATCTGTATTTACTAGGTACGTTCTCCTGTATTATTTTCTGTTGTCTTTCAAATATATTAGGTGTTATCTGTTTAATCAGTTCCTCGCTTTCTTTACATAATAATAGCATAGATTTGATGAATGTTTGCGCAGATTCTACATTATGTACACTAGACCTAGTAGCATAAGTCCTACGCATATTAGGTTTAGGTGGAACAGACCCTATTATAGTAGAATACTGTAATACTTCATTTTCTTCATTAGTCATACCGCTACTACGTTTCATAGTAGATTTTGGTACATTTTTAGACCTTAATTCCTTATTAGCTATATCTGCAAATTGTTGCGCTTTTTTACTGTGCTTACCTATATTTTTTAGATAAAAACCGATAGGCTCACCTTCATACATAAAAATACTATCTTCAGTAATATTAGGCTCTATATCTCCGCATACATCACCTATTTTTACATTATGCTTCTGTTGAATCAAATTAACTTTTTTCATAGTGTTTCATTTTGGTTATAAACTCCTGCCGCAAATGTCCAATTTTTGGTACGTTTTGTACGTTTTAAGCAACTTTTATGGTAAAGTAGCATAAATTGTTATTGCGTATATTTTTTATCCGTTTTGCGTATATTTTTATTCATTACTTTTTTTCTCCTCTAGTAACTCTATAATCATACCGCCTACATACATTTTCTTTTCTCTGTAGTGCTTTATCAGTTCGAATGCTTTCTCGTAGTCACCTAGGTCAAAATCAATCATAATAGCTTTACGTACTCCATTAGTCATATCATCTAAATCCTCATCAATATCTTCATCATCTAGTATAGAGTAATCTGGGTCGCTTTCTGGATTCCATAAGTCTAGACCCCAGTTATTCAGTATATTTTCGTCCCATTCATTAGCTAGTATATCATAATCCCACTTACCAAATCCTATATTATCCTTAATAATAAATTGCTCTTTCTCTGTAGCGGTTAAGTCTTTCTCTTGTATATACGGGACCTCTTTAATACCTAGGTCTAGTAGTGCCTGTAATCTCATATTACCACCTAATACTATAAAATTTTCATCTACTACTATAGGTCTTAGTTCTAGCATTTTAGGAAAGTCCTGTATAGATTGTTTAAGTTTCTCAAATTTTTCTTTAGTAATAGCCCTAGGGTTATTTGGGTTAGGTTTCAGTTTACTTACTAGTATATTTTTCATTTATTTTTAATTTTTTATTAATATCTATTAGTGCATATATCTGGTGACATACGTTCTCTAGGTGTTTTATCCTACAGTACATATTAAAACTAGTGTCAGTTTCTGCGCTATAGTGACAATCCCTACATAAAGCTACTAAATTCTCTATAAAGTCGCGTTCTTTTTTACTCCCTATTTTAGAGCGTTTTATTAGGTGGTGTATATCTACAGCTTTATCCTGGCACATTTCACAAGGTATATATTCATTCTCATCATATCCAAAAAAGTTTAGATATGTTTTAGTGTGTAATTGCATTTTTAGGTCTTTTGTGTAAATCATCTTTAGGGCTTGATACTATAAAATCACCATTACAGCAAAAACATTTACCCTTTTTTATTAGTGATAATCTTACACACCTACAGCAAAATCTAAATATTTGATTCATATTTTACAGCTATTTTCATAGACTTTTTTTAGTTTGTCTAGTGTAGCTTTAACACAGCTACCGCAATTACTAGGCGCTTTAGTAGCGCTAAATACTTTATTATATATATGAATTAGTGCAGACTGGTCTTTAGATGTTATAGTAGTCTTACTCCTAGATATAATTTCTTCATATATTTTCATTTCATCATTAGTGAAAGTCCTAGCATAAGGCCACAATTTATTTAGGGCCTCTTTACGCTCATCACAGCCACAGTCATCTCCTAGTATAGCCTTAGCTACCTTATCTATTCCAGTAGCTTTTAGTGCTTTCTCTACACTATCTCCTAATCCTTTACTGCTCATTTTTTAGATATTTTTTTACATTAGTAACAGACTTGTATATAGTATTGCGGTTTATGCCTGTAGCCTTAGCCATACTATTTAAACTATGATTTTCAATATAGTATATTTTGAATACTTGAGCGTCAAACCAGTAGCAATCTTTCAGCTTTTTTTCTATCCAGTCTAGTTTATCCTCTACTAGTTTTTTCTGCTCTATAGTCTTTTGTACGTTATCTGGGCTTATTGATTCTATAGTAGTGTTTACGTGGTATTTATAGTATTTTTTATATTTGTAAAAATACCTACTAGTATTACTATTATATTGATTTACCATAACTCTAATGATATAGTATATAAAATGCTTCTTTTTTATTATTTCGTTTATACGTTTTTCATCACAATAGTATAACTCCTCTATAACTAAGTGTAGTAAATCTTCGCTGTTCTTACCTGCAATATTGTATGCTAAGTCTTTTAATTTATTGTAGTTATCTGATAAAAACTCGTTTAACATATTTTTATTATAGACGGCACCCTAGATAATTTTAATGTATTATATTCATATAGTGATATTCTACTGTTATGAATTTCTAATATGTTATCAAATCTTTTGTGCACTTTACTATAAATATAATTTATTATAGTACTGTCTTTTTTCAAATCTCTTAAAATAAAATTTAATTCAGCGCCACTATTAAATAAAATTGTGAACAAGTAGTTGTTAGTATCTTCATAATTCCAATGCAATCTCTCCTTTCTTGTATTAAAAAATGTTGGTTTAATTGTCATTAAAATAATTTTTCTTGTTTATATTTACTTTTATTAATTTCTAAAACTGATTCTAATATAGTTTTACCAGCCTGGTAGTCTACCAAGTTTCTAGCTATTTTATTTTTTCTTTGTTTTCCTTTGTATTTTTTAAAATCGTAATCGTGAAATTGTGATAACGCATTAATTAAATTTTTTGTTCTACTTAAATCGGGGTTTTTTCTTTCGCTTAAAATTGTAGGTAGTTTAAAATTTGTCCAATATAAATGTCTGTTTCTTTTTTCTGCTGGTATTAAAGTTTTATAAAATGGTATAACATTCTCTACTACATATTTACCTTTAAAATAATGTTTTAAGAAAATAATTTCTTGATATAATGCCATATCAGGATAACGTGGTTTCCAACAATCTCTTGTGTATTGACTTATATTAATTCTACTATGTGTTGGACAAGGTGGACTACTCCAAATAAAATCATATTCTTTATAGTGGTCTAATAAGTATTGGTGCGCATCTCCAACAATTACTTTATCATCAGTAAATCTATCTTGATATAGTCTAGCAAGTTCTTCGTCCCATTCAACTGCTGTAACTTGTATGTCGTTTTTAACTTCGTTCCATTTGTATCTATTGCCACCAAGACAAGCATATAAATTTAGTATCTTCATTTTATTTTATTTTTTAAATATTGATTAATAATTTTTAATGTTTTATCTATTCTACTGTTAAAAAATGTTGGCCTTATTTTCATATCTTCCTGCTAGATAAATGTTGATTATATGTAGTGTTTGCTCTAATCCTGTGCATATTTCAGCGGCGTAACCCCTTCTTAGTAATTCGGTACACCAATATAACTGGTGTTTAGATGCCTTATTTTTGCCTATTTTTAGCTCTATTGCGAGGCCTTTAAACTCATTAATAGGCTCATAGATAAATATATCAGGAAAGCCCCGCTTATATCCGCTTTTTTTAGCCTTTACTCTTTGACTAATATGAGCCTGGTATTGTCCACCCATTGAGCCGCAGAATAGTACACCATTATAATCCAAGTAATTTACTACTGCTTTCTGTAATTGATATTCTGTCATTTTTTTACCCATTTTGATTTACCGTCATAAGTGTTTACCTGTTTTACGTATCCGATGCTCTCTAGGTGTTTCTGGTATCCTAGTCTAGCGGTCTGGTCTTGCTCTATTCTTTTAGCAAAATGTATGTCGTAGTAATCTGGGTATTTTATGCCAGTATCATTATTATTACTGTTAAAATTGTTCGCGCACCACCTCTTAATCCTTAGTGTTAAATTCCACGTTTTTTCTAGTTCATACCGCATCTTAGTATTAGATTTATTAGGCTCAGACCAGTAGAGATAAAAGTTGTTTTTATCTTCATTACTAATACCATCTATTGAGCGTATAGAAGCCTTAAAGGCTTCGCCCCTATCAACTATTGTTGATTTATTTTTATTTACTTTTGCTGTACTTTGCTTTACTTTACTAGCATTGCGGTTGGTATGCGGTTGCATAGAATCCGTATTATTCCATCGTTTTTTAGCATTCTCAGACGCTTTCAGACTTTTGCTATTAATTTCATTAATTTGAGTGTTTAAGCGCCTAGAATAGAAACATTTATCTTCTACTACAAATAGGTCAAAATCTTCTATTACTGATTTTAGTACTTTTACACTATTACATTGTATACCATACGCTAGTGTTTCATAGTCATCTATACACAATTTATTTTCTTCTGTAAATAATAATTCTAGTAAAGCCCAGAAAATGCCGTACCCCTCGTAGCCTAATTTGGCTCGTAGTTTTATTATTCTGTAATCATTTCTAGCGGTGCTATCGTGATTGAAATATGTTTTTTTCATAATTTATTAGATTAAATATAGCGCCCATACCACACAAAAAAACAGATACTAATACATAAAAACTAGTACAGGCGCTATAAGGTTTATATTAAAATGGTAATTTTACTTGAGGTCCCTTCTTTAGCTTATCATACATTTCACTAACAACATCGTCCATCTGTTCTTTAGATATTTTATTGTGACAATACTGTAGATTTGCTATATTAATACTCTGAGCGAACATAATTCTTTCTTGTACATCTGAATTATTTTTAAATCCACCACTAGAAGGTTGAAAATTACTGATAGGTTTTATCTTTGGATACTGTCCATCTATAAACGTGTATTCTGTTTCAGTGTCCTCTATAAATTTGTTTTGGTCCTGCATTTTAGTCATATATTCTCCTATATCACCATTATCCATTTCAATTTCAAATTTATACATTAGGCCATACTGGCCGTCCCAAGAGCCATTACTAGTAACTCTTATTACTTTTGATTTCTTATTCATAATTTGTTTATTTAATAGTTAAAAATTTGGTTAAGTCTATACCTAGTATATTGCATAATCTGTCCGCTTCAGACAATTTAAGCGTACCAGGGTTGTCAATTTTAGTACCAATAGTAGGTACTGATACATTCATTTTTATTGACAGGTTTTTTTTATTTATCTTTTGCGTTACCATACTATAGTGTATCAGTTCACGCCTCTTATTATTTAATTGCTTTAGTGTCATCTCTATAAAATTTGTTTCAGCCACAAAGATAACATTTTTTTTCATAAATAAAAATTTTTTATTTTTATTGCAATTTATTTGGTTTTATCAAAATCTTTTTTAAGCTACAAAATCTTTGTTTTAAGCAACTTTCCTGTGTTTTGGTTAATGACACTTACGGACCTTTGAGAAAGTTAAACTGGTGCAATTCCCCTCTAGAAGAATTTTTAAATTTCTGCACCAAAAATATATAATTTTTTTTTCTTTACTAGAACACAAAAAGATTAAATTTTTTTTTATTTTTTTTTCTAGTAGTAAATTAAACTTTTTTTATCTTTTTTAAAAAAATATTTGTTTATTACGATTTTAATTTGCAATATTTGGGGAAACAAAATTAAATACTATATATATGAAAACTACTACTGATAACACTACAAACGATATTACAAACGCTACTAAAAATATTAAACTATCTACAGAAGATATGGCAATTTTGGTTACAATTTTAAAGCATACAGAGTATACAAATTGGCCAGAAAATTTTGAAAAGGTTAGAGAAAATGTTATAAACCAATGTATTGATAACAAATGGAATTACTAAGTATTACTGATGAGGTCTGATAGACCGAAACGCCTACGGGCGTCTGATACTAAAAACTTAAAAAAAACAGATATGAAAAACACTAAAAAATTCACTTGGAAAACTAAAAAAACAGGACAATCAGTATATAGCATTATTACTAATAAAGTAGTAGAAGGACTAGAGAAACAAGGTCTTAACTGGTTTAAGCCTTGGTCTACTAATGGTAATATACAAACGCCTATCAACTACAAATCTAGAGTAGTGTATAGTGGTATTAACTACTGGTTACTAAATGCCGCTATGTGGGAACACGGATATAGTAGCCCAGAATTTATTACAGCTAAACAGGCTGTAGAAAAAAACGCTATCATTAATGAAGATGCTCTAGAGCATATAGTAGTATATTATATGGTATCTTATACATATAAGAAAAAATGGTACCCTAATGAAAAAGCCTTAAATAATGCAGGTATAGATAAAAAAGATAAAGGTGTTATCTCTAAGCCTTCACCACGTTTTTACAGGGTTTACAATATTACTGATGTAACTGGTTTAGAGCCACTAGCTGAAGCTGTAAAAAATAAAGCCCTAGAAAATACTATATTTGAGCCTATTACTGGTGCTGAGGATATTTATACTAATATGCCTAAAAAGCCATCTCTAAAGCACGGCGGAGATAAAGCCTACTACAAACCATCTACACACCATATACAAATGCCTACTAAAAAGCAATTTGCTCTTAAAAGTGGTGTATCTGATGATTACTATAAAACGCTATTTCACGAAATGGTACATTCTACTGGTAATGAAGATTTATTAAATAGGTCTACTCTTACTGGTACAGCTAGTTATGCAAGTACTAAATACAGCCAGGAGGAACTAGTAGCAGAAATGGGGGCTATGTTTTTATGTGGTGTGCTAGGTTTAGAGCCTAAAGATAATATTACTAATTCACAGGCGTATATAAACGGGTGGATAAAGCACCTCAAGAGTAAAGATAATGAGAAAGACGTAATGTTCGCCTCTAGTCAAGCGCGTAAAGCTGTAGAGTATATACTAAAAAAGTAATACTGATGAGGCCTGGTAGGCCGAAACAAGGCAGAAATTGAGTTTCTGTAAATTCTCATTTCGTAAGTCCTTGTCTATTACTAATAATTAAAAAAAATTGATATGACTAAAGATGAACAAATACTAATAGAATGTGAATTAACGCCAGATGCGCCACTATGTGACGAGGAAACAGTACTAGTAAGACTACTACTAGAAGCTAAAAATATAACTATAATAGATGGACACAGTAATACCGCTGATTTTACTACTGAAATACAGCATACTGTAGATGGTTATGAACTGTATGTACTAAAGGAAGATAAATATGTTAATGATGTTCAAATAGAGGACCACGTATATTATGATGAAGATAACTTCAAAGAGGCTTTATGCAATATAGTACTAGAAAATCAACATATTGAAATATCAACTGATGTTTGTGTTGAAGATTTATACTGGGATATTGATGAAGTTATAGAGCAACTAGAGGACGAAGGTATTATTATACTTGATGACGAAGAAAGTAGCCCGACTAATGGTCAATATATTTTGTCCGTAGTTTATGACAGAAGAATGGATAATATGTAAATACCTAAGAAAGTCAAGAAAAGCCCTTAAAACGCTTAAAAATGACCTTAAAACGGATATTACGCGTGGGGGGTGTAGTTAAAAACTTAACACTAAATTGAATTTTATGAATATGGAACAAAGTATACAGGCCTTCTTAGATAGGGCTCTAAT
>Ga0181390_1001581_pt1 | contig 9945 bp, 18 predicted proteins | sample 13SPOviralmetaG_FD_130085 | JGI IMG/M metagenome (GOLD analysis project Ga0181390, IMG submission 130085) | Marine viral communities from the oligotrophic San Pedro Time Series (SPOT) site, San Pedro Channel, CA, USA - 13 SPOT_SRF_2010-07-21 | ecosystem: Environmental > Aquatic > Marine > Strait...
ATCCAACTAATAGCTGTGTGTATGTGTCCTGTATCATGTGGCTGAAGTTGACCCTTGGCATATTCTATTTCGTCTTCCAAGTATTTAACTCGAATAAGATTTCCGCTAAAGTCCTTCAACTTTGGTAACTCTGTCATATTTAAAACTCCTCCAACCTTTAGCATTAGTGTCCCAGACAGTTACGTTCCCTTCCTTAGGTTCTTTATCTGTCTTAGGTTTATGCTCTTCTGGAATAACATCAAATGACTTTGTACAAGTCATTATGCGTTCATCGCCGTTTAGTTTATTAAATGTTACAACTAAAGTTTCCTTGCGAAGTTTTTCTAGCAATTCAACTTGAGTAGGAATGCCTTTAAGGTCTGCTACTGTGTCTTGTACTTGGTTCATTTACAACTCCTCTAAAATACCTAAGCCTTCTGCGGCAATTAAAAAACATCCTGCTAGTACAAGATTACCCATAACAAGAAATACTCCTGCTACAATACGAACAGCACTTTTTACAAGACTAATATAAAAATGTTTCTTTGAAACGTCTACTGGCTCAGCCATTATCATGCTCCCTAACTTTAATTAAAATATACATTACTAAAATAGTAAACGGAATACCTATAAAGAACAATCCTAACATTATCGCTTATCTACTACTTTGTCTGCTAGTCCCCATGTAACTGCTTCTTCGGCAGTAAGGAACGTATCAAACTTCATTGTTTCAGCCATTTCTTCGTACGTCTTATTTGCTGTATTGTGTTTTACATACAATTCTGTAAGACGCTTGTTTACTTTCTTTGATTCTTCCATTGAACGTCTAGCATCTTCAAATTCTAGCTCTTGTACATACACACTACCGCTTGTACCTCGTGTACCTGAGCTTACTCTGTGAATCATTGTACGACTTTCTGGAAGCACTACACGTTTGCCTGGTGCTCCTGCTTGTGCTAGGAACGAGCCCATTGAACATGCTTGACCCATTACAATAGTTCTTACATCACTTTTGATATATTGCATTGTATCATAGATAGCAAGTCCGGCTGTTACAGCACCGCCTGGACTATTAATATACAAGTTAATATCTTTGTCAGGATTTTCACTTTCTAAAAATAGTAACTGTGCTACAATTACATTAGCACCGTTATCTTCAACAGGTCCATTAAGCATTACAATTCGGTCTTTAAGTAGACGACTGTAAATATCGTATGAACGTTCTCCGCGAGCTTCTTGCTCAACTACCATAGGAATAAGCGGCATATTAGTTAATCTCCACTAAAGGTGCGACACTGACACTATCATGCCAATCTGCTTGGTCTGGACTAAACTGTCTAGTTGTTACTTCCTTACGTAACATACCTTCCTTAATACGATACGTAATTAATTCTTGTTTAATAACACCTGTAGTGTCACTCTCAAACGCACTTACAAATGGTCCTTCAAATCTAGTATTCATTATCTTCCTTCCTTTACATTATATGAATCAGGTCCAGGAGTTGTAAACTCGTAACCGAATGCATTGCCAACATATACTCTACCGTTGTATTTCATATGAATTTTATTAGTAGCCATAAAAATGTTCATTGAATCTTTAGGTCTAAAGTTATCAATTTCAGCTTCTGCTATTTTGTCATTATTAGTACATGTAACTGTACATTTATTTTCAAACACTTCTTTCATTTTTACACCTTATAAAGTTATATTATATGCATAGTAACATCAAACAAAACACTTGTCAAGTGTTTTCTTATAAAATATCGTCTGCTATACCCAAGTCAACTAATTGTTTGGCTGTATAGTATTGATCTGATGGATTTTTAATAAATTTAGTATTAACTTCTTGAACTGTCATACCTGTTGCGTCTTTAAGAATTTGCATACATCTCATTTCACAGTTTTTATTCTCTTTCATCTGTGCTTTCATGTCATGCATCTTAGCATCCATGTTATCACTGTGCTGGTGATTCATTATACCTGTGTTCTTACCAATCCAACGATATCCTTTTGTACCACTAGCAAATATCATAAACCCTGCACTCATAATAGCACCTACACCTACTGTGCTTATGTTGTGGTAACTTGTTTTCATAACATCAATAAGGGCAAACATCTCATAGAGGTCTCCGCCTGTAGTGTTAATATAAAGTTCGAGTGTTCTTTTGGGCTTTTTTGTTAGATTAGCACTGAGTATCCATTTAATAGCTTCACTTACATTATCGCTATTAATCTCTCCGTTTAGATAGTGAATGTCGTTATCAAGTAACGATCTATCTACAGCATCTGAGCTATTCCAACTATCGTATTTAGGCATAATTTATTATATACCTATTTATTACAACTGTGTCCATTTATGTTTCCCTAGTTTATTAGCTTCACAATATCTTACAAATAAGCCTGTTTCACGTCCATGAGCTTCTATTTCCCATGGAAGATCCCAGTAACTTACTTTTTTAGGATTATACGTTTTGCCCATCCAACAGTCAACTCTTGGATTTAATTCACGTCTAGCATACTGTTTAACATGTACCATTTCATGAGCAAGTGTTTCTAACAAGTTACGCATTGACTGTGTTTTATCAAGCTCTATCTCGAATGTTCTATCATTATCTGTTTCTAAACAGTAACCCATAGCACCTTGAGGCTTACACAATCTTACAGTAATATCTAAAGTACGCATTCGCGGCATCAACATTTTCATACAGAATTCAACCATACTTCGAGCATGTTTTTTCTGTGCTTTTGAACCACCTATGATATTAACAAGCATCTTGTACTCCTTTTACCTATACTAATAGTATAGCAGATACTAGGGGTATTGTCAAGTTTTTTGGTTTAACGATTTTCTAAGTAACCGCAACAGTTTTCTGGAGTAGTTTGGACATACGGATCGTCATCATCACCATTATTGTTGATGCCATCTTCTTGCCACCACTTCTCAATAACACCGTCGTTGATAACACACATATAACGCCATGAACGTAGTCCAAAGCCTAAATGATTCTTGCCAATCAACATACCCATAAAACGTGTAAAGTTGCCAGAGCCATCTGGAATAACTTTTACATTTTGGATGTCTTGGTGCTTTGCCCAAGCATTCATTACAAACGCATCGTTAACTGAAATACAATATACTTCGTCAATATCTTGGTTACGTATCTTATCGTAGTTTTCTTCAAAGCCTGGTAGTTGATAAGTTGAACAGGTTGGTGTAAACGCTCCTGGTAAACTAAACAGTACTACCCGTTTGCCTTTAAGCAACTGGTCGCTAGTTACATCTTCCCAACGGAAAGGGTTTGGTCCACCGATTGATTCATCGCGAACTCTCATTTTAAACATTGTGCAAGGTACTTTGTAACCTTCAATCATGTGTGTATCTCCTTATAAGAATTAATTACAGTCTCTATTGTAACATTATTAGTTATGTATGTCAACCACTAATATACCACTATATTGGCTAAATAATAATAAGCAGAGCGTGAGGGCGTTCACACTTAAAGGAGGGTATATGGATTTTCTAACACTTGCTAAAGATTTAGGATTTCCAATAGCCGGAGCATTAGCCGCAGGTGGCTTTGTGTTTTTAACACTTAAATTCATACTTGCTGGCGTTACTGACTCAGTAACAACACTCAAAGGTATTATTGGATCTCTAGACAATCGTGTTCAAACTATGAACAACGACTTAGTTAAGATTGATGCGTTATTAAGCCACGCATTACACATTAAACCAAACGTAGATAGAATTGCCGCTAATGAAGGCAAAGATGATGCTAGGAGAGATTAATGATTTGGATGGATTATACTATTGAACAACTCGGAGAAAACTTTACAATCAAAGGCGATTGGGAAGGTGAAGTAATGGGAATTAACAAAGATGGCACCAAAAAAGAAAATTATCTTTATAAGCCCGGTGACATGTTTGTTGTAAATGAACACGGCATATTAGTAAAAATGAAAGATAAATGGAAGCAGAACTAACTAACACAATTAAAGATTTAGGATTTCCTGTTGTTGCGGCATTAGGACTAGGCTACTTTATTTTCTTTATATGGAAATGGGTTACTGAAGTTATTGATCCTGTAATAGGCGAAACAATGGGTACACTTATTAAACTAGTTGATCGTGTGCGTATGCTAGACAATGATATTATACGTTTGAATACAAAATTAAGTATGGTACTTGAACATGAAGCTAAACTTGATAAAAAGCGTAGAGCCGAACTAGAAGATATAGTATCTAAATATACAGATATAACAAATGATCCTTTTAACACCACGGGTAAAAAAGATTGATAGGCGCTGTTCGCTACTGTAAGAGTTGCGGACATAGATGCCACTGCTACCAACCAGATTGTAAGGAGTGTGTAAATGACGTATGTACCGTCTGCGACTGTAATGAAGATTCCACTGGAACACTACATAGCAAAAATCAAAGAACACGAAGCAAAGAGGCTTAGTACTAACGAGCGTTTGGCTTATTGGGAAGAGTATCGGAAGTCGCTTAAAGAGAAGTAAATCTTTCTCTAATCATTTCTACAAACATTGTTACATTTTCTTCAGGTGTTTCTTTAGTTATACCATGACCTAATCCACATACCCATCCTGTACGATCAACACCTTGTAATGTATTAATATATTCTTCAATGTGTGCTCTACATTCTTCTCTTGGTAGTAACAATAACTTCTCATCGAAGTTACCTTGAATAAATCCATCTTTATATTTTTTGAATGTGTTTTTTAAATCAACTGTACTGTCAACACCTATACCGGCCCAACCCATTTTATATAATGTAGGCAAGCATCTTGAATTTAAATGTTGTGTATAATACCCTGTGTCAGTTTGTATCATTTGTTGTAGTATATTAACATAATGTTTCTTAAAATAGCTTTCGCTCATATTACCTACACCACTATCAAGTATCATTACTTTTTCAGCACCAGCATCTAATTGTAAGTGAATGTTACGTACTAACAAAGGCATAATAACTTCGTTCATATATTTTGTTTTCCAACCTAAACTTACTTTTGCATCTTTGCCTATAGCATAGTTTAGTAGTGTCCACGGTCCGCCAACAAAACCTATTAAACTTTTTTTAGCAGGTAGTACTTCTCTTGTTGCTGTTACTGCTCTTGCTTGGAACTGCATATGTTTTACTGCAAGTTCTATATTGCTGTGGTCTTTATAATTTTCTTCATTAATGTGCCATTCAAATTTCGGACCTGGATCAAACTTTAGTGGAACACCTAATCCTTCAATAGGAAATAAAATGTCACTAAACAATATTGCTATATCAAAGTCAAACTGATCAATTGGTAACATAGCAACTTGGCTTGCTAGTCTTGGTAACTTACACATTTGTTCAAATGACCATTCTTCTTTCATAGCCATATAACCTTTTTGATATCTACCTGCTTGTCGCATCATCCATATAGGTGGACATTCTTGTGTTACTCTTTCAAAAGCATTTTTAAATTTATTGTTCATATTATTTTTCAGTAGAAGATGATCTTGTAAAATCTAACTTTGGTTCTATACGTCCTTGATGATCGTAATCACCTATTTTCATTTTCATTTCTCTGATACGTGCTTTAAGGCTTATTACTCTTTCTTCTAAACCTATAGTTAAATTATAATCATTTTGTTGTTGCAATGAATACTCCATTCCAGTCTTTAGGTAAGTCTTGTGTTTTCATATATTCACAACGTTCAATCCACATGTCATAGTATGCCGCCATCTTACCATCGAAATGGTTGTGTAGTAGTTTACAACTAGCAATCGCATCATCAAACTTTTGTTGTTTATAAAACTCATACATTTCTTCGTGTTTGCGTTGTGCTGTGCGCCACGCTGGACGTCTGTTATCTAATACAGTCCAAATACCGACACCAACAGTTTTACCTTTAACTGCTAAATCGTCGATTTTTAAATAGAAAAAGTCGGTTTTAGTTAATTCATATGTCGGGTCTCCAACAAGTAATACACATCCGTATTCCTTACACTTGCTTTCAATACGAGCGGCTGTACTAACTGAGTCTCCGAGGACATCATAACTGTGTCTTTGTGTACTGCCCATCTCGCCAAGATAACCAAGACCAGTATTAATACCAGCCCCCATCCCAACGGGTGGCCTGCCTTCGCTAGTAATTTTTTCATTGAATTTCTCCACTGCTCTAAGCATATCCAATCCACACTGTACCGCTGACTTAGGGTGTTGTGGATCATCTATAGGTGCGTTATGTATGTGCATACTTGCGTCACCTATATACTTAATAACCATACCGTCGCTATCAAGTATAGGTTGTGTAATGGCATCCATGTAGCCATTCATAATTTTTGTTAAGCCTTTTACATCATCACCAAATGATTCACCTAATGGTGTAAAGCCTCGTAAGTCTGAAAATACAATGCTAACTTCTTTCTTCATACCTTCTTTAATAAGTGATGGATTCTCTTGTAGTAATCTTACAACAGTTGGTGACGCATAACCTGCGAATTGTTTCTTAATTGCTTGCTTCTGAAAGAATTCACTTACAAATCTATTAAACACCGCATGTAATCCAACTAGTATTACTGTTGCCATTGGCATAGTTGCGTCAAGCAAATACAAGTGTGTTGTCCAAGCATAATAAACAGCATAGGTGAGTCCTCCCACAAATACAATTATACTACCTCCAGCTAACCAGTAAGGGGCAAACCTTCCAACGCACACTAAAGCTATGCCTAGTAGTCCGGTTGTGATAAGCTCTGCTAAGAATGCCCAATAGGGACGCTCAATTTGATCGCCGTCTATCACAGTTTGAAGTGTTACTGCCACTGGCATGTAATTGAATTGTGGTCCAGATGGACTAGCGATTGTTCCACCTATGCCTACTGCGGTTGATCCTATAATAACTGTTTTACCTTCTAACTGCCAAAATGCTTCTTCGTCTGCCGCACTTACTTCGTTAAATTGTTTGTTCCAACGTAACCATATTTGTCCGTTTGGATCAGTTTTAATAATAGGATAACCTGGTACTCTAATTGCTTCTATTCCGCCTCCAGCTTCCTTAACTTGGTAACTGGGTGCTCCTGTAGCAACTCGAATAACCTCCACTGCTAAAGCGGGATACGTGTCATCCTGGACACGCATCAGGAGTGGTACTCGTCTTACCACACCGTCGATTTCTGGATTAGTATTACTAATACCAACACCGTCGGCATTTTCTCCTAACAGCGGTATAGGTCCCAACATTCCCGGCCATTCAAACATGTATGGCAGTGGGTCGCCTATCTTCGCAATTCCTCGCGGGACCGAGTTGCGATTGGCCTGTGTAGATCCTGTTTGAGCAATCACTACGCCATTTCCTGCAAGTGCTTCGGCTAACTCTATGTCCCCGCCTAGTCTATCGGGCTCTGACATAATAATAGGCATCACAATGATACCAGCACCTGCTTCTCGAAGCTTCCAGATTATATCTGCAAGAACATCTCGCTTCCAAGGCCACTGACCGTACTTTTCAATGGCGCTCTCGTCGATAGCAACGATAGCAACGTCTTGGGATAATGTTGGCTGATCTGTTTGTTGTAGTATATCAAATTGCTTCAGCCGAGCTGTCTGTACTACAGAGCTATCATTGTAGTGGACACTTATCATAATAAAAGCTGTAACAAAAGCCACAGCCCAATGTGTAATATACTTGGTCATACTGTATTTATTAATGATCGTATACGTTAGGGCCGTCTTGAACTTTAACAGGCTTACAATAAGCAGTTATTCTATCCTTTGGATCCATATAGTCTCTATACCTATAATTACCATATTGTCTAGGTAGTCTTTTAGCATAATATTGGCAAACATCTATGCTTCTAAATATCATAGCATTAGGTTGAACTTGACGGAATTCTCCTGTACCCAAAACTACTACTAGCATAAATGCGTGTATCAACGTACTAGTCTCCTATCGTTCCTTGATCGTTTGAGTAGTGGTTCTTTTTTTGTTTCTTGTCTTTGTATAGGCTCAGGATCTTTTGGTTTTTTTGATTCTGCTCTAAATTTTATTATTTCGCGTTGTTCTAATTGTGCTTTGAACATTTCCCTTACTTCAGGTGCGTTGTCGGTTGCTGATAAAAATTGTAATATGCCACTCCAGGTATTTCCCATAAATAAAACTTTGTTATCTTTATATAATATACCTTTATTGTTTTGATTATTATATACAAAATTTTTATAAACATACTCCAATTTAGATCATTCCTTTAGCCTTTAATACAAAGTAAAATAATCCTCCAAGCATACTAACTAATGCTCCTAGTAGTAAAAAGATAGCAACACCGTTTATTAATGCTTGCTTTGCTTCTGCTTGTTTATATACTTCACGTTCACGTTGAGCTCTAATTTTACGTTGCATGTCTTTTAATTCGTCCCAGGTACCGAACCCAAATCGAAAGTTAAGTAACTGTTGTAGTTCTTTTTCCATCTCCATAATTTTCTTTTCGTGGATAAGGAGATTAAGTGCTTCTTCTTCAACTGAACCTGCGGCTAATAGTTTTCTAAATATTGGAGGCTTCTTTTGCATCTGTTGACCTTTGCGGAAATCGGATACTGAGGTATACCACTTGCCCATTTGGCTCATACAGTTTTCAAAGTCTTGTCCAGCACTAACAAGTTTTTTGACAGTGTTGAATGCTGTGGTTGCCGCGGCTACGGCGGTAAATGGATCGATCATGGATTGCCCTCCTCACGCTCTCTCTTCACCTGTATTTACCACAAATCAGTATTACACCAGTATTGTGATCCTTCCTGACATCCTCTAAGTAATAGTTCTAACATTTCAGGAAGGTCTTGTGCTATACCTGTTATCATAGCAAGAAGAATGAATAAAATAAAAAAGATAATTGGACTTGTTAAAATCAAATACCAATAGGTTCTAAATATTCCGTGTCCGTGTTCAAGTCTGTATTCTCTTTTGTGAGCAAACCAATGAACAACGCTTTTGATAATTCTTTTAAGTCCACCAACAAACCAATCGCCTATAAAGTGTCTAATAATTCTAATTGTAATTAAGATAGGGCTAGTAATGACGTCAAACAACAGAAGTGCAATGTCGACTACACCGTCTACTACATGATCTATGGTCCACCATTCTTTGAACCGTTGCCAGCGACTCTTCTTTTCCATACTGTATTTATTTTAGTTTTGTGTAATAGTAGTTGTACCACAACCATTTGCATTTACACAATTTTGATTTATCGAATAAGTTTGGCCTGTTGAACTATCTTGTGTAAGATCAAGTCCTGATTCATAACCCGACATTGAGATACTAGCATTGTGATTGCCACTTCCGTCTTGTGTTATGTCAACTGTTTGATCACTACCTACTGCTATTTCTGTATAGTGAGATCCTGATCCCCATTGATTAACATCTATATCATTGTCATCACCTTGTACAGAAATAAATGCTTTTTTATCGCTGTCATTCAACTGGCTGGTATTGACATTGTTAATATCTCCATCTATATCTACAGCAATATAGTGTCCGTTGTTACCTACAGTATTATTATGATTTTGTGTAATACTTAATATATTAGAATCACCGTCGATATCAAACTCAACTCTATTATCGTCAGCACCTGTTGTAACTCCTTGGTCAACTGTTGTTGTATTAGAGTTGCCAGTGATCCCAAACAATATAACATTGTTTTCACCTTTTTGTTTGAGTGTGGTGTTGTTATTATCTCCAACTATCTCTGCTTTTGCTAAACTACCATTACCTGCAATAAGATTGTCATCACCGTCTTGTACAATAATAAGTGTATTACTATCTCCTACTTGCTCAATGTATACGCCATTGCCATTGTGTGTTACACCTCTGGCTGTTGAGATCTGATTAGTTTGTGAATTGCTTATGCTTGATGTGTAAGTCACTGTTGTTGCAACTAATCCTTCTTCTTGCATAGCCATAAACAACATATCATTCATA
>Ga0181390_1001582_pt1 | contig 9940 bp, 7 predicted proteins | sample 13SPOviralmetaG_FD_130085 | JGI IMG/M metagenome (GOLD analysis project Ga0181390, IMG submission 130085) | Marine viral communities from the oligotrophic San Pedro Time Series (SPOT) site, San Pedro Channel, CA, USA - 13 SPOT_SRF_2010-07-21 | ecosystem: Environmental > Aquatic > Marine > Strait...
ACAAAGACCAGCAGGCATTGCATCACGCTATAAATTTCTGTGATGTAAAATTAGTAGAACTTGATAATGAAAAGGCTGCTTTACAAACTGCAAGACAGGCTTATGTTAATGATTTAGGTAACAGTTTAAAGGACGACTAGTGGTAATATACATTGGCTATGATTCTGAACAACCCGAGGCATACGAAGTATGTAGGGAAAGTATCTTACGATACAATCGTAGCCATACCATTACACCTTTGATACTTAACGACTTAAAAGATGAAGGATTATACTGGAGACCGTTTCAAAATGAAAGTACAGAATTTGCTTTTACTCGGTTTCTAGTTCCGCATCTTTCTATGTATTCAGGTTTTGCACTTTTCTGTGATAGTGATTTCATGTGGAAGTGTGACCCTGCAGAACTATTCAATTACGCAAAATGTGGGAAGTCCATATATTGCGTTCAACACCCCGCCTTTCTATCTCCCACCACTAAGATGAATGATAAACCAAATCTATCTTATCCAAAGAAATACTGGTCATCACTTATGTTATTTGATAATGGTAAATGTAGACAACTTACCAAAGAGTATGTAAACCAAGCCCCAGCGGGTGCGTTACATGAAATGGATTGGGCGGAATCTATCGGTAGTTTACCTGCGGAATACAACGCCATGGTAAATTACTATCAATTTCCAGAAGCAAAAGCGGTTCATTTTACAGACGGTGGACCGTGGCATGATATACACGATAACCTAGGATACTCTAACGAATGGAAGAAACTTTACACAACCTTACAAACAACAAATCAATAATACTTGTCGGCAATTCTGTCGAAATATTACAACATCAACTTGCTGACTACATCGAAAGTTTCGATACAGTAGTGCGATTTGGAAATGGTATACCTGATGCAACTAATTGGGATAGTATTGGTAAGCGTACTGATATTTGGGTTACTGGGTATTTGAGATATGGTAAAAGAAAAATGTTCGCGAAAGATTGCGCAGTCTTGTTCAATCGTTCCCGAATACATCTCGGTGATGATGTCGATTCAAGACATCAAATAGATTTTAAATATGTAAATATGTTTTCGGACAAAGAGCTTATGTCACTCTTCAAATTATGTGGATCGGAAGTAGGGAAAACTGTTGGCGCAAGGCCATCGGCAGGTTTCATTGCAATACAATATTTTTTACAGAAAACAAAATTTTCTTCTCTTACATTGGTAGGCTTTGACTTTTTTTCGAAAGCACTTCCAATTATTGCTGGAACGAATAATCCTTATAGTTGGCATATTCCTTTAAATACAGTAACAAGCAATCCCCATTCCCCGAAGGAAAAAGAGATTGTAGTTGATTTATATGAAAGGGGTGTGATTGATTGGAAAATTTTGACCGATTTAGATGAGAGCTATCTAGACCTTTCCTAAGTAGAAACCTCTTTCTACTAACTTTCCTGCTGTTGATTTTTGTTTCGCTGTCTTAGTGAGCAATACATCATTTAATCTAGCGTTTCTAAAATTCATAGGAATCTTATCTATCAATGAAGTATAACAATCCCATGGTACAGCTAGTTGCAGTCCTGTTTGTAAGTATATATACTGAAGTGCTAAGTGTTCATGTTTTACATCTATAGTCCAGGATTTTCTTAACATGACAGTATAGTCTAGTAATTCTTTTGCTCCTACTGCATCTAATTCGATAAGTACATCTACCTTTCCATTTACATATAGCGGTGACCATGAGTGCTTGTAAAAAGTAAGTGCTTCAAAGAAAGCACGGTCATTACATGCTATAAGTTTAGTATCTATACGAGGGCGTCTGCCTTGATTTGGTGGTAGCTTTTGGTCAATAAAAAATAAATCTTTATCATGAAACTCAGCGAGTTTGTCATAGTTTAAGATGACCATTGATTTATCTACTAGTGGTATTCTTTGATGTGTTTGGGTTGCTATATTCAATATTCCATAGTAGTTCTTCAAATGACTTTTATCGAATACTAATTCTCTACTTAAAAATGAAAGTGAGCTTTTGAAAAACTCTGCTGGTGGTATGTCTCCTTCATCAATAGGTCTATTGAAGATTCTGTTACCATACCATACGACCATTCTCTTTGCAAGTCCACCTTTATCTTTCCAATGATCTTTTAGATGGAATGTCATTCTAGAGATGTGTTCTTCCCTCCACCAAGATTCGTAGATTTTAATGTTATCAAAATTGTTTATCATCCATTGGACTTCTTTTTCTACCCAATCTTCTTTATGTATAAATAAATGTAAGCGAAACCCTGACTTATCAAGTAGGGAAGCTAAGGTGAAAAATGTCCAATCTTTCTTATATGTTGTTACTAATTCTATCATCCGTTTATTACCTTCATGCCCCAAAAGTTATTTAGGAACATTTCCATTCTTGTCTCTGCATCTTCGTCAAAATTGAATATAATGCCTGAGTTCCTTGCTGAGAATAATTTCATCAGCGATTCTTTTGCATTTGTATTTGCTATCGCAAAGTAAATGCTTTCGTAAGTCAAGAGAGCCTTCTCTCTATCCTCTTTTGTATGTGATACCATACTTAACTGCTTGTCTAACATTAGTGCCATCATTCCCATTTCACTATTCGGCATTGTGGCACAGTGAGTGCAATTTGCAAGAAGTTCAAAACCTCCTTCTTTTGGATCGAGTACGTTCTCATCTCCAAAATCTTTTTTCATCTTTGCTACCCATATTTTCTGAGTAATAGGATGAGGTTTAATTACAAACCCCTCCTCGATTGCTCGTTTTACTCTACCCCAATGAACACACTTACCTTTAGACAATAAGTTACTGCCTGGTAAAAATATTACTTTATCATAATATTTTTGATTTCCTGTTAGAGTATATTTGTTATGAAAGTTGTTAATAATTTTATTACATCTATCATAATCTATTTTTACATCTGGGTTATCAACAATAGATATCATTAACTTATCATTAATTTTTATACTTGGTGTTTTGACCAGTATACCATTACCTAAAAAATCTGTGTATAACCATTTATGAACAGTGTTTAATGTATTAGTGTTAAACCAAATATCATACTGAAAAGGAGAACCACGATACTGTTTAGGTATAATTCTTTCCTTAAATTCTTCTAATCCTTCCAAGTCACTTGTTGGTCTATAACAAGAACCTGACTTCATAAAATGAGTAGGTATATCTCCTAGCGACTCATTTATTGTTAGAGCTTCTAATTTTCCTTTAACTTTGATGCTTGGCATTCTTTAGCTCAAATATTTGTTGCTCTAAGTTTCTCATTCGTTTTTCTTGATGCTCGATACTGTCGTACAGTGCATGCATCATACTTTCCATCTTTCGATTTAGGTATTCAGGTGTAACCTTTTTATCAGTTTCAAATCCGCCTTGTGATTTATCCATTCTAGTTGCTTTCACTCCATTGTGAGCCATCCCAGAAGGAGAATCCGTAGTTGTCAAGGCTTGATACCTCTGTGTCAAACAGAGTACCCGCCTGAGAGGCAGTTGTTCTTTCGTATACAACTGTATTTGTTAGGAACACAGTTGTGGTTAAGTGGTCGGTCGTGACCGTGGTATCAGTAGTTCTATTAGTATTAAATGTTGTAGTTGTAGTTCTATCTGTACCAAAAGTTGTTGTTTTGCTTGTTTCAAATCCTGTAGTAGTATCAAATGCAGTTGTTCTTGAAGTTTCAGTGCTTCTTGACGATGCTGTACTTCTACTTGATGCGGTTACATTATCAGTCTCAAAAGTTGTAGTTGTAGACTTACTTGTACCTGTACTTCTTGTTGTAACAGTTCCTTGAGTAGTTGCAAAAGTAGTAGTAGTAGCTTTACTTGTTTCGGTAGCTCTACTCGATCCTGTCCCTCTATCTGTTAAGAAGGTTGAGGTAGTCTCTCTACTTGACGCAGTACTTCTACTAGAGGCTGTTGTAGTATTTGTATTAAATGTGGTAGTAGTCGCTCTACTTGATGCAGTACCTCTATCGGTTGCGGTAGTAGTGTTTGTATTAAATGTTGTAGTTGTGGACTTACTTGTACCTGTAGTTCTTGTTGTAACAGTTCCCTGTGAAGTAGTAAATGTAGTTGTTGTAGACCTACTCGATGCTGTACTTCTACTAGTTTGTGTAGCTTGTGTAGTATTAAATGTTGTAGTAGTATCTCTACTAGATGCTGTACTCTTACTTGTGGCAGTCGCTTGTGTAGTATTAAATGTTGTAGTTGTATCTCTACTTGACGCTGTACTTCTAGTAGTTTGTGTAGCTTGTGCTGTATTAAATACTGTTGTTGTATCTCTAGCAGATGCAGTAGCTCTACTTGTAATTGTTCCTTGTGAAGTAGCAAATGTAGTTGTTGTATTTCTACTTGTTCCTGTCGCTCTTGAACTAATTCTACTTGTAATGTAAGCTGTCTCATAACTTGTTGACTGAGAAGTATTATCTACATATGCTGTTGATGTAGTAAATGTTGTAGTTCTTGACGTTGTCTGAGTAGTATTTGTATTCCTTGCAGTATTTGTTGCAAAAGATGTATTATCTATGTAAGCTGTACTTGTTGTAAATGTTGTAGTTCTTGTTGTTGACTGAGTAGTATTTGTACTTCGTGCAGTATTAGATAGTCTAACTGTATTATAAGTTGTGCTTTGTGAAGTATTCGTAGACTGTGTTGTATTTGTTGACTGAGTAGTATTTGTACTTCTTGCTGTGTTTGACAATCTTACTGTGTCATAACTTGTTGACTGTGATGTATTTGTAGACTGCGAAGTATTTGTAGTCTGAGAAGTATTAGTACTTCTAGCAGTATTCGATAGTCTGACAGTATTGTAACTTGTTGACTGTGAAGTGTTTGTGCTTTGAGTTGTGTTAGTACTCTGAGCTGTATTTGTACTTCTTGCAGTATTAGACAATCTTACAGTGTTATAACTTGTTGATTGTGATGTGTTCGTGCTTTGAGTTGTGTTAGTACTCTGAGCTGTATTTGTACTTCTAGCAGTGTTTGAAAGTCTTACTGTGTTATAGCTTGTTGACTGTGAAGTATTTGTGTTTCTTGATGTGTTTGATAGTCTTACAGTGTTGTAACTTGTACTCTGACTTGTATTTGTATTTCTACTTGTGTTTGTTGCCTGTGTAGTAGTTCTACTTGTATTTGTTGCAAACGAGGTATTATAAGCAGTAGAGTTTGTAAACCCTGTTGACCTACTTGTATTTGTAGACTGAGTAGTGTTTGTGTTTCTTGTTGTAGCAAAAGAGGTATTATCTACATATGCTGTTATTCTACTTGTATTAGTATTTCTTGATGTACCAAAAGAGGTATTATCTATGTACGCTGTTATTCTACTTGTGTTCGTATTTCTAGAAGTTCCGAAACTTGTGTTATCTATATATGCTGTAATTCTAGAGGTGTTAGTACTATTTGTAAATGAAGTGGCATTTGTAAATGAAGTTGATCTACTTGTATTATTTGTAAACCCAGTACTTCTTGAACCTGATGTGTTGTTTGTAAATCCAGTACTTCTTGAAGTGTTTACATATGAGGTTTGTGTGTACTCTTCTCCTTCAGAATCCTCTTCTAGTTCTAGATACATTGTAATGTAAGTAGTAATTCTTGAAGTATTCGTAGCGCCTGAAAAAGCAGTATTTCTAGATGTGTTTGTAGCGAAGGACGTATTCCTTGATGTGTTTGTGTTTCTAGAAGTATTAGTATTATTTGTAAACCCTGTTGACCTACTTGTATTTGTTGCTTGTGAAGTATTATAGGCCGTAGAGTTAGTAAACCCTGTTGATCTACTTGTGTTTGTTGCTTGTGTAGTATTATAGGCTGTAGAGTTAGTAAAGCCTGTTGACCTACTTGTATTTGTAGCTTGTGTTGTATTGTAAGCTGTAGAGTTGGTAAAGCCTGTTGACCTACTTGTATTTGTTGCTTGTGTAGTAGTATAACTTGTAGATGTTGCAAATGTTGTGTTATCTACATATGCTGTTATTCTTGCTGTGTTTGTATTTCTACTTGTGCCTTGTGATGTATTATCTATATAAGCAGTTGTAAATGAAGTATTATCTACATACGCAGTTGCAGTTGTAAAGGTAGTTGTTCTACTTGTCGCAAAGCTAGTGTTATCTTGATACGCTGTTGCAGTAGTAAATGTTGTAGTCCTTGTTGTTGCAAAGCTAGTGTTATCTTGATACGCTGTTGTCGTAGCAAATGTTGTTGTTGTTGCGAATGTAGTATTCGTAGCAAATGTTGTTGTTCTTGTAGTAGCGAAACTTGTATTATCTTGATATGCCGTTGTTGTTGTAAATGTAGTAGTTGTTGCAAAAGTTGTATTTGTAGCAAATGTTGTTGTTCTACTAGTTGCAAAGCTGGTATTATCTTGATATGCTGTTGTCGTTGTAAATATAGTTGCAGTACCAAATGTTGTTGTGGTAGTAAATGTCGTTGTTCTACTTGTAGCAAAACTGGTATTATCTTGATATGCAGTCGTTGTAGTAAATGTCGTATTTGTTGCGAATGTTGTGTTCGTTGCAAATGTAGTTGTTCTACTTGTAGCAAATGAAGTGTTATCCTGATAAGCTGTTGTTGTTGTAAATGTAGTATTGAAACTTGTTGACTGCGATGTATTTGTACTTCTAGCAGTATTTGTAGCTTGTGATGTATTATCTATATAAGCAGTGCTTGTTGTAAATGTAGTACTGTAACTTGTTGACTGCGATGTATTTGTATTTCTTGCTGTGTTTGTAGCAAAAGAAGTATTCCTACTAGTACTTATCACTGTGTCATATGAAGTAGTGTAAGTCGTTGTGGTATTATAGGCAGTTGTTGTACTTTTTGTAGTTGCAAATACTGTTGTTGTTGCAAATGCAGTTGTAGTTGTAAATGCAGTTTCTGTGCTTTGACTAGTATTAAATGTTGTTGTTGTGTTAAATGCAGTTGTAGTTGTAAATGCAGTTGTTGTTGACTGTGAAGTATTAAATGTTGTTGTTGTATTAAATGTAGTAGTAGTCGTAAACGCTGTTGTTGTTGACTGCGAAGTATTAAATGTTGTTGTTGTATTAAATGTAGTAGTAGTCGTAAACGCAGTAGTAGTCGCCTGTGTAGTATTAAATACAGTAGTTGTAGTGAATGCAGTCGTTGTATTAAATGCAGTAGTAGTACCTTGCGATGTATTATAAGTTGTTGTTGTATTAAATGTGGTAGTAGTAGTATACGCTGTTGTGGTACTTTGTGTTGTATTGTAAGTAGTAGTAGTTGTAAATGCAGTCGTTGTATTAAATGCAGTTGTAGTAGCCTGTGTAGTATTAAATGTAGTTGTAGTTGTATAGGCAGTTGTTGTATTGAACGCAGTTGTAGTACTTTGTGTTGTATTAAATGTTGTAGTTGTAGTAAATGCTGTTGTAGTATTAAAAGCAGTTGTAGTACTTTGCGTAGTATTAAATACAGTGGTTGTTGAGAATAAGGTAGTAGTTGTAAATGCAGTTGTTGTATTAAATGCTGTTGTTCTACTTGTCTCAGTAGTATTACCTGTATTAAATGTAGTAGTTCTACTTGTATCAAAAGTAGTAAGAGTACTTTGTGTTGTGTTAAATGTTGTGGTTGTAGAGAAGGCAGTCTCTCTAGTACCGCTTATTGTACTAGTAGAAGTTGCTGTATTCCTTGAAGTTTCATGCGTAACAGTGAATGGCCCTGCTAGAGAGCCTCCATCGTTTACGTATACTTCATTGACTCTTCTGATAGTACCGCTGTCATTAACGGCCAGAAAAGAGATTTGACGAAGTGTTCCACTGTCATTAACATATATTGCCATCTATTAACTCGAATATACAAACCAAATATGCCCACTTGATGTACCACTGGTATTTGTTGGAGCAGTTGTTGTTATAGTCATAGGTAATCTTGCGGATGCGATAGTACCACTAGTAATTTTTCCAGTAGCTACTGCTCCTTCAAAGTTTCTACTTGCATCGATAGTATCTGTACCATCAATTTTAAGTCCTGAGTCCTCGATGTTGAAATCTAATTTTTGTCCCATTTTATACCTCTATTGTTGTTCTAACGAACTTATATGCCATAGTATCACCACTTGCTGGTGTTACTCTTAACCTTACATTACCACCACTTATATCTGCATCAAATGTTGCTTGTGCACCATTGTCAAATATAGAAGCGTACTGTGTTAAATATACTGTTGAACCATCATGGAATAAGAATATTTCTATTGCATGAAAGTTTGTGTCTGTTGAATTTGTTACCTGTACATTGTACTTAGCAGTTCTAAATATAGAAGCGCTGAATGAATCTAGTGTAAATACTGTTGTAGCACCTGATGTTCCTGTACCAACATCCATACCAGCTACTTCATCTATGTGTAGTTTTTGTGGTGGGTTAGTATCTTGTATACCTATCTTATCTGCTTGTAATCTTGTAGTAGCATTAAGTGTTGGTATTACTTGAGTTCCAGTAAATGTTTGATTCAAAGCCCCTGCATCTATCTTAGCTGCTGTTACTGCATCATCTGCTAGTTCTGTTGTATCTACATTACCTGCAACTATATTTGCTGTAACAACTGAGTTATCTGCTAACTTTGCTTGTGTTACTGCATCAGCAGCTAGTTTAGCTGTTGTAACTTGTAAGTTTCCTAAATGTATAGTGTCTATACTACCACTTACTAATTCTGCTGAATCTACTGAGTTTGCTGCTAAGTCTCCTGCTGCAATAGTTGCATCTGCTATCAAGTCTGATGTAATTAGACCGCTTGATATAAACGCAACACTATTAATAGCATTATCTGCTATCTTACTTGATATTACTGAATCAGTCGCTAGTTGAGCTGAATCTACTTGACCATTGTCAATATGTTTAGTAAGAATACTATTCTGTGCTATTTTTTCACTTGTGAATGCATTGTCTTGTACCTTTGCAGTCGCTACTGAGTTACCAGCTAATTGTGCTGTGTTAATTAGAGCGTCTGCAATAAAGTCAACACTATCAATAGCGTTGTCTGCAATATGTCTTGATACTATTTGGTCGGTTGCAATTTTTGCTGAAGTAACATTGTTAGCTGCTATCTTAGCTGTTAGTACTGAATTACCTGCAAGATGTATACCATCTATACTACCAGTTACTAATTCTGCGCTGTCTACACTATTCTGTGCTATCTTACCAGCTGTTACTGCATTATTTGCTAACTTAACAGTAGTTACCTGTAAGTCTCCTAAATGTATTGTATCTATTGATCCACTAACTAACTCTGCTGAGTCTACTGAGTTGGCGGCTAGACTTGTTGCTAGAGCGACTCCAGCTGAACCATTGAAGTTCACACCTGAAGCAGTTACATCTCCGTAAAGTCTACCTGCTTGTATATTTGCATTTGTAAGAGATAAGTCTCCAGTCGATGCACCTGTTGCTGTTGTAGTTGCAAATCTTACTCTGTCTGCACTTTCATCCCAACCAATAAATACATTGTTTGAGTCGCCTCTTTCCATTACAATACCTAAGTCACCAGATGGAGTTCCTGTTACTCCGTTTGCTAGTTCTATTAACTTATCTGATACTACTGTATTTGTTGATGAAGCTGTTGTTGTTGTTCCTGTAAATTCTACATCACCTGAAAAACTGACACTACCTGTAAATGTTTGTCCACTAAGTGCGTCTGATTTTAGTTCTGATGATGATACAGCGTTAGCTGCTATCTTTACTGCTGTAATCGCATTGTCAGCTATCTTTGCTGTTGTTACATTTGAGTCTGCAATATGTGCTGTATCAATACTGCCGTCTACATAGTGTTCTGAATTGATACTATCGTCTGCAATTTTTGCTCCACTTACTACATCTGCAGCTAAGTGTATTGCATCGATACTGCCTGAAACAAGTTCTGCTGAGTCTACTGAGTTAGCAGCTATTTTAGCCGCTGTAATTAGATTGTCTGCAAGGTCTACTGTATTGACTGCTCCATTTA